>Ga0307515_10001963_pt1 | contig 45524 bp, 42 predicted proteins | sample 17_EM_MG_FD_194513 | JGI IMG/M metagenome (GOLD analysis project Ga0307515, IMG submission 194513) | Populus trichocarpa ectomycorrhiza microbial communities from riparian zone in the Pacific Northwest, United States - 17_EM | ecosystem: Host-associated > Plants > Roots > Unclassified | place... | reverse complement strand
GGGCGACCGCGAATGAGGACCTCCGAACGCACCCCGAACCACCAGCCACGGCACCCAAGGTGGCATGCCACGGCGTGACACGCCATGGACGGTGCCTGCAGGGTGGGGGTGGTGTTCCCGGGCGCCGGACCTCATTCGCGGTCGCCCCAACGGCAGCCGGGCACCACGGTGTTGATGGAGATGCGTCAGCCAGTCCGCCAACCGTGGCCCGCGAGCGGACGGCGAACGGGGGCACCGCCCCCACCCTGCCGCCACAACCGACGCAGGCCCGGCATTTGCACGACCACACCTTGTCAATCCGCCTCAAGCGACGCCTCCAACTGCTGGATTCGCCACTGCTGCGCGTACCAGCTGTGAGCCAAACCCTTGGCCAGCAACTGCTCGTGCGTGCCACGTTCGGCCAGGTGGCCGTGGCGCAGCACCGCAATCAAGTCGGCATCGGCAACAGCAGAAAGGCGATGGCTGACGATGATCACCGTGCGGCCTTTGCGTTGTTCGCGCAGGTGAGCCAGGATGCGGTGTTCGGTCTCGGTGTCCACCGCAGACAGCGCGTCGTCCAGCAGCAGCAGCGGCGCGTCGGCCAGTAACGCACGGGCAATCGCCACCCGTTGACGTTGGCCGCCCGAGAGCGTGACGCCACGTTCGCCGACCGGTGTGTCGTAACCCTGCGGCAGGCGCTGGATGTCGTCGTGCACATCGGCCAGTTCAGCCACTGCTTCGACCTCGGCGCGCGTGGCGCCAGGCTTGGCCAGCGCGATGTTTTCAGCCACGCTGGCCGAGAACAGGATCGGTTCTTGCGGCACCCAGGCGATGCCGGCGCGCAGTGCGTTCAGCGTGTAGTCGGGCAGGCCGATGCCGCCCCAGGTGATGCCGCCGGCCTGAGGCATCCACTGGCGCAGCAGCAACTTGATCAACGTGCTCTTGCCTGAGCCTGTCGGGCCAACGAGACCGAGCGTCGAGCCCGGCGCGATATGCAGCGACAGACCGTCCAGCGCCGCGTTGTTTGCGCCCGGATAGGCGAAACGCAGATCGCGCAAAGCGATCTCTCCGGTACGCACCGCCTCGACACTGCCGTCGTCGTCGATCGCCAGCGGCTCGTCGAGCACTGCGGACAGACGCGTCCACGCCGCCCGGCCACGTTGCCACAGCGCCAGCACCCAGCCCGCGGCGAACATCGGCCAGATCAATTGGACGAGGTAGAGCTGGAAGCTGGTCAACTGTCCGATCGTCAGCTCGCCATGCCAGACCAGCCAGCCGCCGAGCGCGAGCGACAGCACGACCGAGGTCGCCAGCGTCATGCCCACCGCCGGCTCGTAGCGGGCTTCCCAACGCTGCGACCAGTAGCTTGCGTCAGCGGCTTTCTCGGCCAGGTCGGCAAAGACCTTCGCGCTGCGCGCTTCGAGGCCCAGCGCGCGCAGCGTGCGCACGCCCGACAGCGTCTCTTGCACATGGTCATTCAGGTCGCCAAAACGATCCAGCGCTTCTTTCGAGTGGCCGTGCACGTGGCCAGAGATCCAGGCAAAGCTCCAGGCCATCAGCGGAAAGGGCAGCAGCGCGATCGCGGCCAGGCGCCAGTCGACGCCGAGTGCCATCGTCGCGACCACCAGCACGAGGGTCAGCGTGCCGTCGAAGCCAGCCAGCATTGCCTCGCCGGCGGCCATCTCGACCGCGTCGACGTCGTTGGTGGCCAGCGCCATCAGGTCGCCGGTGCGGCGCGTCTGGTAGAAGCGCGGGCCCTGGTCGGCCAGCCGTTGGTACAGGCGGCGGCGCAGCTCCACGCCCATCTTGTAGGCCGCGGCGTACAGCCGCACGCGCCAGCCCACCCGCAGCACGTAGATCGCCGCGCCCGCGGCCAGCAGCAACGCCAGCTGACGCCACAGCGCCGGGCCGGCCAGCTCGCGCGCGACCAGTGCGTCGACCAGGTGGCCGATCTGGCGTGGCAGCCACACCGTCAGCAGCGCGATGCCCAGCAGCATCACCGCCGCGCCCGCATAGGCCGCGGCATGGCGGCGCACGAAAGTGCGGATCAGGGCTGCGAGCGTCATGCGGAACGGCCAGGGCAAAGCGGGCGATTTTAGGGAACGTGGCCAACCTTGCAGGAGCCGGGACAATGACACGACCACGACATTTCGTAATGGCAGCCTGATGTCCTGTCGACACGGGAAACTGGCGCCAGCCCACGTCTACCTGAGGAGCAAATGCATGGCCAAGGATTTCAGCGACATGGAAGACTCGAACCCCAGCGCCAACCCGAGCATCCACGAGGTGTCGGATCCGGCGCGGCGCGTGTGGCTGGGGGGCGGCCTGGCAATGGCTGCCGGCAGCCTGTTCGGCCCCGGTCTGCTCACCGCCTGCGCCAGCGCGGCGCAGCAGGCGACCAGCCCCGCAACACTCGGCCGGGCGATCGGCTTCAAGAGCGTCGCGATGGCGGCGATCGACAGCGTGGTCGTGCCCGATGGTTACCGTGCGCAAGTGCTGTACCGCTGGGGTGACCCGGTCGGCGTGGCCGGCCAGATGCCGGCCTTCAAACCCGACGCGTCGAACACCGCCGCCGAGCAGGCGCTGCAGGCCGGCATGCACCACGACGGCATGGCTTTCTTCCCGCTCGACGGCGGCACCCGCCGCGGTGTGCTGGCGATGAACCACGAGTACGTCGACGACGGCCTGCTGCACACAGATGGTGTGAAGACCTGGAACGCCGAGAAGGCGTTCAAGTCGATGGCCGCGCACGGCGTGTCGGTGATCGAGGTCGAGAAGACCGACAGCGGCTGGAAGACGGTGACGCCGTCGCGCTACGCCCGCCGCATCACCGCTCGCACGCCGATGCGCATTGCCGGCCCCGCCGCCGGCCACGCGATGATGAAGACCGCCGCCGACCCGACAGGCACGCTGGTGCTGGGCACCTACAACAACTGCGCCAACGGCCAGACGCCGTGGGGCACCTACCTGACCTGCGAAGAGAACTGGGCCGGCTATTTCGAAGGCCCAGAGCAGCCGGACGCGCACCAGAAGCGCTGGGGCCTGAAGAAGGGCAACGGCAGCTACTACCACTGGTACGAGGCCGACGAACGCTTCGATGCGACCAAGCACCCGAACGAGTTCAACCGCTTTGGCTGGATCGTCGAGATCGACCCGATGGACCCGACCAGCACGCCGGTCAAGCACACCGCGCTGGGCCGCGCCGCGCACGAAGGCGCAGCCACTGCGCTGACGGCCGGCGGCAAGGCCGTGGTCTACATGGGCGAAGACGCGCGCTTCGAGTACATCTACAAGTTCGTCAGCCGCGACGCGATGAAGCCCGGCGGCCTGGCTGCCAACCGCGAGCTGCTCGACAACGGCACGCTGTACGTCGCGCGCTTCGATGTCGACGGCAAGGGCGAATGGCTGCCGCTGGTGCACGGCCAGGGCCCGCTAACAGCGGCCAACGGCTTTGCCGACCAGGGCGAGGTGGTGGTCAAGTCGCGCCAGGCCAGCGACGCGTTGGGCGCGACCAAGATGGACCGGCCCGAGTGGACGACCGTCGACCCGATCACCAAGCAGGTCTACTGCACGCTGACCAACAACAGCGACCGCGGCCAGCCTGGCAAACCGTACATGGACGCAGCCAACCCGCGCGCCAACAACACGATGGGCCAGATCATCCGCTGGCAAGAGCAGGGCGACCTGGACGGCACCAAGTTCAGCTGGGACCACCTGGTGCTGGCCGGCGACCCGAGCCTGTCGCGTGAAGGCGCCAAGGGCAACATCCACGGCGACATCTTCGGCAGCCCGGACGGCCTGTGGGTCGACCCGCGCGGCGTGCTGTGGGTGCTGACCGACGTGTCGTCGTCGACGATGGGCAAGGGCGACTACGTGAACCTGCCGAACAACCAGATGCTGGCCTGTGATCCGACCAAGGGCGACATGCGCCGCTTCCTCGTCGGCCCGAGCGGCTGCGAGGTGACCGGCATCGCGATGGCCAGCGATTTGCGCACGCTCTTCGTCAACATCCAGCACCCGGGCGAGTCGCCTTCCGAACGCGGCGACCCGGATGCGCCGAGCCGCTTTTCGAAGTGGCCTGACGGTGGCCGGCCGCGCTCGGCCACCTTGGTGATCACCAAGAACGACGGCGGGGTGATCGGGACGTGATACCGATCGCGGGTTGCGTGGCGCAACACGTTTCGGCGTCGCGCAACCCGTTGAAAAAATGCTCTTGAAGTCCAACAAGCTGCCCTTAATTCGGTAGGCATGCGGCGCTGACAAAACAACCGGCGCCGTAATGTCCACCCCTTGAAGGAGCAGCCCTCATGTACGAAACCCTTTGGAGCTTCCCCGGCGGCGTGCTCGGCGAATTCGAACGCCTGCGCCGTGAATTGGACGATGTGTTTGGCGGCAGCAGCGGTGCACCCAGCAGCATCCGTTCGGCGGCGCCCGGCGCCTTCCCGGCGATCAACGTGGGCCAGACGCCCAACAGTGTCGAGGTCTACGTCTTTGCCCCGGGTATCGACCCAGCCAAGGTCGACGTGGTCATCGACCGCGGCGTGCTGACCATCTCTGGCGAGCGCGCCTCGGCATTGCCAAATGTCGGCGTGAAGGGCGACGCCAAGACCAGCGTCTACAACCACGAGCGGGCCAGCGGCGCGTTCAAGCGGGCGATCAGCCTGCCGGACGATGTCGATGCCTCCCACGTGCAGGCCACCTACCGCGACGGCGTGCTCAACGTGAGCATTGCGCGCCGCGAAGAAGCGCAGCCCAAGCGCATCACCGTGCAATGACGGGCTGAAAGCCGCTGACAAGGAGCATTGACCATGACCAACACTTCACACACCGAATTGCAAAAGACCACGCCGACTTCGCCAACCACCCCCGCATCGGCTGAGCGCAGCACTGCCGACACCCGGGCCCTGCAGCCGCGCGTGGACGTGTTTGAAGACGAGCGCGGCATCACGCTGCTGGCCGACCTGCCGGGCGTGCCGCGCGACCAACTCGACATCAAGGTCGATGGCGAAACGCTGACGATCGAGGGCACCGTGGCCACCACCACACCCGACGGTTTGCAGCCGGCCTACGTCGAGCTGCGGGTGCCGCGCTACCGCCGCGCGTTCACGCTCAGCCGCGAGCTGGACGCCGGCCACATCGAGGCCAACCTGAAGGACGGCGTGTTGAACCTGCGCATCCCGAAGCAGGCGCATGCCCAGCCACGTCGAGTGAACGTTCAGGTCGGCTGACGATCCAAAGAGCATGGTCTCGCTGCTCCGAGCGCGCGTCGCGCGCCCGGGCGGTGGGCCTGTTGCGCACGACGACGTGCACAAGGAGATCGGCATGAAACAAGCCGTGGCGGAGACACCGCCGCAACCTCACCGACGCCGCCGCCTTTTGGCGGCGGCGTCGTTTGTCGTTTTGGCCGCCGGCGTCGGCGCAGCCAGCCTCTCGCCCGCGTGGGGCCGCACAGATGCTGCGCCACGCAACGTTGCCGCGCGCGGACCGCTGTCAGGCGATGAGCAGAACAACATTGCGGTCTTCAAGGCCGCATCACCATCGGTCGTCAACATCACCGCGCTCACCGTCGAGCGCGATTTGTTTTCGCTCAATGTGCAGCAGGTGCCGCGCGGCACCGGCACCGGTTTCGTCTGGGACGAGCGCGGCCACATCGTCACCAACTTCCACGTCATCCAGGGCGCCAGCGCGGCGCGGGTGACGCTGGCCGACCAGACGAGCTACCGCGCCGAGTTGGTCGGTGCCTTCCCGGACCGTGACCTGGCCGTGCTGCGTGTCGAAGCGCCCAAGGCGAAGATGCCGGCCTTGCCCATTGGCACCAGCCGCGACCTGCAGGTGGGCCAGCGCGTGTTCGCGATCGGCAACCCGTTCGGGCTGGACCAGACGCTGACCACCGGCATCGTCAGCGCGCTCGGGCGCGAGATCGAGTCGGCGACGCGGCGGATGATCCGCGGCGTGATCCAGACCGATGCCGCGATCAACCCCGGCAACTCGGGCGGGCCGCTGCTCGATTCGGCGGGCCGGCTGGTCGGCGTGACGACGGCGATCTACAGCCCGTCCGGCGCCAGCTCGGGCATCGGCTTTGCGATCCCCGTCGACGAGGTCAACCGCATCGTGCCGCGGCTGATCCGCGATGGGCGCATGGTGCGGCCGGCGCTGGGCATCAGCGGTGGGCCACCCGCACTGACGCGTTCGCTCGAGCTGCCCACTGGCGTCGCGTTGGTCGGTGTGACCAACGGCGGGCCCGCGCAGCGCGCCGGCCTCGAGCCCTTCCGCCGCGGCCGCGACGGTCGAGTGGTGCAGGGCGATGTGATCACCGCGGTCAACGATGAGGCCGTGTCCGACCTCGACGATCTGCTCAACGCGCTGGAGCGCTTCCGCCCCGGTGACAAGGTGACATTGACGCTGTGGCGCGGCGGCCAGACGCGCAAGCTGGCGGTGACGTTGGGCGAAGCGAGCGACTAGAAATGGGACACCCGGCGCCGCGGTAACGGCGCCACCCTCCGCGAGGGTGGCGCGGCCGCTTCGGAGCGGCCGTGCGCTGGCCGCGCTGAGCGCCGATTCGGGGTGTTCAGTGGTCTGACGAGTAGCGGGCCGCCAGCTCCTTGGCGGCCTTGGCCTCGCTGACCAGTCGCGTGCCGCCGAGCCAGGCCTCGGTCAGGCGGCCGCGCGCATCGCGCTCGATGCGCGCCGTTTCGCCATGGTTGGCAAAGCCACCGGCCAGCGTGATGCTGCCACTGTCGGTGCCATTGCGCCGGCGCGCGTCCGGCACGATTTGCGAGGCGTCCTGCATCGGGTTCGGCAGGTTGGGGTTGGCCACCAGCACCTTGCCGTCGACCGGCACGAAGTCGAACGCGCCCCACAGGCTCCAGTAGCGGCCGGCCCAGGCGGCCGTGCGGGCGCTTGGCGCGCCGTGCTTGGCGAACGCCTGCAGGATATGCAGCGCACCGTCGAGCCAGACGTGCGACAAGCCATCGGCGGCGTTGGTCAGCACCGACACCGTCAGGTCTTTCTCGGGCACGCAGCAGGTGCGGGTGATCGTGCCCTGGAAGCCGCCGGAATGGCCGAACCACTCCCACTCGCCGAGCTTGCCCGAGATCGTGCCCAGGCCGTACCAGCGCTCGATCGTGCCGTAGGCATCCTTCCACTGGCGGCGCACCATCTCGCGCCGGCTCTCTGGCTTCAGCACGCTGCGTTTGGCGCTGGGTGCGAGGCTGCTGTAGAAGCGCGCCAGATCGCCGGCGGTGCTGACGAAGCCGGTCGCGGCGGCGAGCGCATTCGTCGGGTTGGTCGCCGGGATCACGACGCGGCGGCCAAGCGGCAGCTTGCTGGTGTGGCCGTGCGCGAAGGGCAGGGTGCCGGCCGGCATGTCGGGCGTGGTGTGCTCCAGCCCCGAGGCGGCGACGATCTCGCGCGCGGTCCAATCGCCGAAGCTCTCGCCGGTCACCGCTTCGATCACTTGACCGAGCAGACCATAGCCGTGGTTCGAGTACTTGAAACGCTCGTTTGGCTCGATCGTCGTGCCCTCGGCCAAATCGGCCAGCAGCTCCTTCGCGTTCAAAAAAGGTCGCCGGTCTTGCCACTGGCTGGCGTCGATACCATCGCGGATCAGGCCCGCGGTGTGCGACAGCAGCTGCGTCAGCGTCGTTTTCGCGATGCTCGGGTGCAGGCCCTTCACATGGCGGCCGACCGGGTCGTCCAGCTGCAGGCGGCCCTGCTCACGCAGCTTCAGCACTGCGGCTGCGGCGAAGGTCTTGCTGTGTGACGCGACGCGGAAGCGGTGCTGCGGCGTCAGCGGAACTTGCTTGACCAAGTCGGCATGGCCGAAGGCGGCCTCGAACACCAGCTTGCCTTTGGCGGCGACCGCGAGCGTGCAGCCTGGCTGCTCGCTCAGGCGCATCTGGTGGTCAATCCATGTCGGGAGGTAGTCGAGCGCTGCAGTAAGCCACTTGTCCAAGGCCGGTCCTTTTGCTGGCGGTTGAGCCCGGCATCTTGACAGGCTTTCGGCGCCGGCCCGGCCAAGGCCAGTGGTCTCAGTCGGCGAAGTACTCGCCAGCCCGCTGCAGGAAGCCGCGGCCCCACGGCCTCTCGTCCAGCGTCGGCCAGCAGTCGAGCACCCATTCGATCGTGTTGACCATGCGGATCTCGATGTAGGCGTCGAGCTGTCGTTCGATCCCCGGTGGCAGGTTGCGCTCTTCGGCATAACCTTCGAGCAGCGCGTCACGGTGATGTGGGTACAGCGGCGCGTGGTCGTGGTTGCCGACGACCGGATGCTTCAGGTACTGCAGCGCCGCGGCCAGGTCCAGCGCATGGTGGCCGTAGCCGCATTCGCTGAAGTCGATCGCGCCGGCGGCGGTGCCGTTGAACAGCAGGTTCCAAGGGTGCAGGTCGGCGTGCAGGAAACCCCAGGCGCTGGGATCGCGGGGGAAGCTGGCAAGCTCATCGATCAGGCGCCGGGCAGCGGCCTGGACACGCTGATGCGCGGCTTGAGGCATGGCGGGGTGAGGCGCTCGGCTGCCATCGGCCCATGTGGTCAGGTCAGGCCCATCTCCATCGCCCAGGCGCTGGCCGACGATCTGGCCGGAGGCGACCATGCGTTCGGCCACGCGGTGCATCGTGCCGGCGAGCCGGCCTACGCGCCGCAGATGCACCGGTCGCAAAGCCTTGTCGAGCAGACGGCCACCGACCCAGCTGAGCACCACGGCGAGCCGGCCGTCGGGCCAGGGCTGGATGAAGCTGCCGTCGAGCGCCGGTTGTGGCGTCGGCACGTGCAGACCTTCGGCGCCCAGCGCGACGAGCCAGTTCACCTCATCGGCGATCGCCGTCGCATCACGGATGCGCGGTGGGTAGATGCGCAGCGCCCGGTCCGGCACGCCCGGCACCGAGAGACGATAGATCTCGCAATCCAGCCGCGCGACGCAGCGCGCGTTGGCCACATCGATGCCATAGCGCTCAGCCAGCCAAGACCGGACGGGCGTTGTACGGATTGGCGGAATGGGGCGGAACGCGGCGACGTCGTTCATCAGGACGCGGGAAGTGTCGAGGCAGGGGTGCGGATCATGGCCCATCACGCCCAAATCAGGCGCTGCCGTGGCGCCTTCCATCCTCAACTCGAACGATGCCGCGCGCTTTGACGCCCGGCGCGTCGCGTCACATCCCGGCGTAGTTCGGCCCGCCGCCGCCTTCAGGCGTGACCCAGACGATGTTCTGCGTCGGGTCCTTGATGTCGCAGGTTTTGCAGTGCACGCAGTTCTGCGCGTTGATCTGCAGGCGGTCCTTGCCGTCGTCGCTCTTGACGAACTCGTAGACGCCGGCCGGGCAGTAGCGGCTTTCGGGGCCGGCGTACTTGCTCAGGTTCACCGAGACCGGGATCGAGTCGTTCTTCAGCGTCAGGTGGGCCGGCTGGTTCTCTTCGTGGTTGGTGTTGCTGATGAACACCGACGAGAGGCGGTCGAAGCTCAGCTTGTTGTCGGGCTTCGGGTAGGTGATGGGCTGGCACTGGTCGGCCGGCTTCAGGTACTCGTGGTCGCGCTTGGTGGCGTGCAGCGTCCACGGCGGGCTTTGCACGCCCAGCTTGGGCAGCAGCCACTGCTCGATGCCGGTCATCAGCTTGCCGACCAGGTCGCCCTTCTTGAACCAGAGCTTGAAGTTGCGCGTCTGCTGCAGCTCTTCGTTGAGCCAGCTTTTCTCGAAAGCCTCGGGGTAGGCGCTCAGCTCGTCGGCGCTGCGGCCGGCTTTCAATGCTTCGAACAACGCGTCGGCGCACAACATGCCGCTCTTGATGGCCGCGTGGCTGCCCTTGATGCGAGCGGCGTTGAGGTAGCCGGCATCACAGCCGACCAGCGCGCCACCGGGGAACACGGTCTTGGGCAACGCTTGCGGCGTGCCGTTGTTGATCGCTCGGGCGCCGTAGCCGATGCGCTTACCACCTTCGATGTGGGCGCGGATCGCAGGGTGCGTCTTCCAGCGCTGCATTTCCTCGAACGGGCTCATGTACGGGTTCTGGTAGTCCAGGCCGATCACGAAGCCGAGCGTCACCTTGTTGTCTTCGAGGTGGTAGAGGAAGCCGCCGCCGAAGGTGTCGTCGACCATCGGCCAGCCGGCGGTGTGCACCACCAGACCTGGCTTGGCCTTGTCGGCCGGCACTTCCCACAGCTCTTTCACGCCGATGGCATAACTTTGCGGGTCCTTGCCTTCGTCGAGCTTGTATTTGGCGAGCAGTTGCTTGCCCAGGTGGCCACGCGCGCCCTCGGCGAAGATCGTGTACTTGCCCAGCAGCTCCATGCCGAGCTGGAAGCCGTCATGCGGCTGGCCGTCCTTGCCGACACCCAGGTCGCCGGTGGCCACGCCGCGCACACGGCCCTGCTCGTCGTACAGCACCTCGGCCGCAGAGAAGCCAGGGAAGATCTCGACGCCGAGGCTTTCAGCCTGCTGCGCCATCCACTTGACGACGTTGCTCAGCGAGATGACGTAGCAGCCGTCGTTGTGCAGGTTGCGCGGCACGAGGGCGTCGGGCGTGCGGGTCGAGCCGGTCTCGCTGAGGAACAGCACGTCGTCGCCGGTCACGGCCTGGTTCAGCGGTGCGCCGAGTTCTTTCCAGTTCGGGAACAGCTCGTTGATCGCGCGTGGGTCCATCACCGCGCCGGAGAGAATGTGCGCTCCGGGCTCGGAGCCTTTCTCGAGCACCACGACGTTGACCTCGCCGCCTTTTTCAGCGGCCAGCTGCTTCAGCCGGATAGCCGTGGCCAGGCCTGCGGGGCCACCGCCGACGATCACCACGTCGTATTCCATCGATTCGCGGGGGCCGTATTGGGCAAGCAGTTCGGGGGCGGTCATGGCAGGTCTTTCGAGTGGTGACGGCGGCCGGGCGGCCTGCGGCGTAGCGCCGCGCAAAAACAGAGTCCGGGACCGAGCCGCAGGGCGGACGCCCGGGCCGAGCGAGGGGCATTCTAGCGGCAGCGTTAAAAAATAGAACGGTCGTGCTTTTTACTGTGGCCTTGATGCCGCAACCGCGTGATGGCGACCTCTCTGAGGGGAAACATGGCCGCGCCGGACGTGGCGTGCTACGCTTTTCGCTCCCTTGCCGAAAGCGCTGCGCGCCCAAAACCATGAGCTACAACATCGATCTGTCTGGCCGCGTGGCCCTCGTCACGGGGGCATCCAGTGGCCTTGGCGCGCAATTCGCCCGCACGCTGGCCAAGGCTGGTGCGGCGGTGGTGCTGTCGGCGCGCCGCGTCGAGCGCTTGAAGACACTGCGCGCCGAAATCGAAGGCGCGGGCGGCGACGCCCACGTGGTGGCGATGGACGTGAGCGACCCGGTCAGCATCCGCGCCGGCGTGGCCCACGCCGAGACCGAAGTCGGCACGCTGGACCTGCTGATCAACAACGCCGGCGTCAGCACCACGCAAAAGCTGCTCGACGTGACGCCGGAAGACTTCGACTACGTGATGGACACGAATGTGCGCGGCGCCTTCTTCGTTGCGCAAGAGGTGGGCAAGCGCATGGTGGCGCGGGCCCGCGGCGCGGCGCCGGGCACCTTCACCGGCGGGCGCATCGTCAACATCGCATCGATGGCCGGCGTGCGGGTGCTGAGCCAGATCGGCGTCTACGCGATGAGCAAGGCCGCGGTGATCCACATGACCCGCGCGATGGCACTCGAATGGGGCCGCTACGACATCAACGTCAACTGCATCTGCCCGGGCTACATCGACACCGAGATCAACCACCACCACTGGAAGACCGATGCCGGCCAGAAGCTGGTGCAGATGATGCCGCGCAAGCGCATCGGCAAGCCGGAAGACCTGGACCTGATGCTGCTGTCGTTGTGCGCGAAGGAAAGCCACTTCGTCAATGGCGCGATCATCCAGGCCGATGACGGCTTCGGAGTCTGAGAGCGCGCTGCCGATGGAATTGCGAACCCTGACGCCCCTGGAGGCGCGCGTGCTCGGCGTGCTGGTCGAGAAGCAGCACACCGTGCCTGACACCTACCCGCTGTCGCTGAACGCGGTGCAGTCTGGCTGCAACCAGAAGACCGCCCGTGCGCCGGTGATGGAGGCGAGCGAGGCCGATCTGCTGGTCGCGGTCGACAGCCTGAAGCACCTGCACCTGATCTTCGAAGTCAGCGGCAGCCGCGTGGCACGTTACGAGCACAACCTGGGCCGCGTGCTCGGCGTGCCCAGCCAGTCGGTCGCGTTGCTGGCGGTGCTGATGCTGCGCGGGCCGCAGACCTCGGCCGAGTTGCGGCTGAACTGCGAGCGCCTGCACCGCTTTGCCGATATCTCTTCGGTCGACGGATTTCTCGACGAGCTGGCGACCAAGCCGCCGGTTCGCGTGGTGAAGCTGGCGCGTGCGCCTGGCGAGCGCGAGGCGCGCTGGGCCCATTTGCTGTGCGGCGAGCCGGCGCAGCCGAGTTCGTCTTACGGCTCGTCGACTGGTGAGAGCGGAGGCGGTGTCGCTGCTGGCGAAGTCGCGGCCCTGCGCGGCGAGGTGACGCGCTTGTCCGACGAGCTGGCTGCACTGCGGGCCGACTTGGCCGCTGTCAAAGCAGAGCTGGGAATCGGCTGAAGACGCGATGCGATTCGAACTGCCGGCCGACAAGAAGTTGACCTATGAGATGGTGATCCCCATTCGCTGGGGCGACATGGACGCGATGGGCCATGTCAACAACACCGTCTACTTCCGCTACCTCGAGATCATTCGCGTGCAGTGGTTGCACGAGGTGGGCGGCGCACCGGACCGGTCGGCTCAAGGCCCGGTGATCGTCAACGCCTTCTGCAACTTCATCAAGCAGCTCGAGTACCCCGGCGACGTGCTGGCCAAGCACTACGTGGCCAACCTGGGCCGCACCAGCTTCGACACCTTCATCACGCTGGAGCGCACCGACCAGCCCGGCGTGGTGTACGCCGAGGGCGGCGCGACGACGGTGTGGGTGGACTTCCCTGCGGGCAAGTCGGTGCCGGTGCCGGGCTGGTTGCGGGCGCTGATCGAATGACGACGCGGCACGCCTTGCGCTTTGCGTTGAGCGACGAGGACTGCAAGTTGGACTGAGCGGCGTGCGCAGCCCTTGGAGACTGCGCAAGCTCAAGGGAACCGCTTTCAGCGACGAGCCGTCATGGCGCCGTCGTGGTCGGACAGACCATGGCGTACTTCACCTCGATGATTTCGATCGACACCCGGTTTTCCGGCACGTCCATCGCGCCGAGGAACGTGAGCACCTTGCCGCGCAAGTCAGCGACGGTCTTCGGGTTGTCGAGCACCTTGATGTCCAGCCCTTCCTGCCGCGGCAATTTGTCGAGCGCGGGCTGGTCCGCTGCCAGCGTCGCGATCAGGTGGCCATTGATGCGAAAGACGATCTTGTCGGCATGGGCGGCCTGGATCGTCTGGCCGTTGGGGCCTGTGCCGCACTTGATCACGGCCGGCTTGCCGATGCTGTCGACTGCGGGTACCGCGGCGTGGGTCAAGGTGGAAAGTGGCGCTGCCAGGATGGCGGCGGCGGCCAGGCATGTGCGCATGGCGTTCATGTTCCTGCTCCTGTTGAGTGGATGTGACGAGGAGGCCTGCCGCCAGGGCACCGAGGTCTCGTGCTGGCGGCTCGTTGCCTCCTCATCTGCAAGAACGTCTTCCCGGCTCTCCAACCGGACATGTCGAAAGGCCGCCGGACGCGAGTCAGCCGCTGAGCAGCCGGTGCACCAGCTCCGGCGTCGTGCTGGCGCCCACCTTGCGCATCAGCCGTGCGCGGTAGACATCGACGGTGCGCGGGCTGATCGTCAGCCGCTTGCCGATCTGCTTGCTGGTCGCCCCGTCGATCAACAGCGCAGCGATCTCGCGTTCGCGTGGCGTGAAGTCGACCTTCAGCACGCGCCGGGCCGACAGATCTTCGAAAGTCCAGATGCCGGCGGCGTGCGGGTCGTTTCCATCCAGCGCTCTGCCCGACACGTGGCACCAGAAGTGCTCGCCATCGAGGCGTTTCATCACCCGGTCGTCGGCGTAGAAGCCGTCGATGTCCAGGCTGGCGACGATGCGCGCGCCGGTGCGTTCGTATTCGTCGGTGCTGGGGTACAGCGCCTCGAACGATTGGCCGATCAGCTGGTCGGCCTGGGCACGGAACATCTCCAGCACGCGGCGGTTGCAGTCGACCACCAGCCGGTGGCGCGACAAGATCATGCCGATCGGGGCCTGGTGGAAGGCGGTGCGGTAGTCGAGGTCGATCGCCGGCGCCGCTGCTGCAGTAGTCGGGGCGCTCACAGCAGCGCGTAAGTGGTGGTTGCGTGGGCGGCCAGCTTGCCGTCAGGCAGCAGGCATTCGATCTCGCCGAAGACGAGTTGGCGGCCTGGCTTCAGCACCCGAGCGACGATGGTCACCTCGCCGGCGTCCCTGGCCACGGGCCGCAGAAAGCTGGTCTGTAGCTGCACGGTGGTCATCGGGCGGAAACCGCCCAACTGAGCGCTGATTGCCAGCACCATGGCCGTGTCGGCCGCGGCCATCAGCGTCTGGCCGCACATCACGCCGCCGCCGTGTACATGGCGGCTGCCCACTGGCAGCGCGAGCATCACGCCGTCGGGCTCGACGGCGCGGACGACGAGGTCGAGCTCTTGCACCCAGGGGGCAAACATCGTGGCGAGCAGGTCTTGCAGGTGGGCGGCGTCAACCGGGCCGGTCGGGCGGGGGGATTCAGTCATGTGTCGGACAAACCTTAGTCAAATCTACGTAACGACTACTTAATGTGTTACGTAGTACCCTTCGTGCCCATCCGAACAAGCCCGGAGGCAATTCCGAATGAACAAGGTATACCCAAGCGCTGCCGCAGCGCTGGACGGCATCGTCAAGGACGGTCAGTTGATGGCCGTCGGCGGTTTCGGCCTCTGCGGCATCCCCGAGGCCCTGATCGACGCGCTGCAAGCCAGTGGCGTCAAAGGTCTGACGGTGATTTCGAACAACGCGGGGGTCGACGGTTTCGGCCTCGGCAAGCTGCTGAACACGCGGCAGATCAAGAAGATGATCTCCAGCTATGTCGGCGAAAACAAGGAATTCGAGCGCCAGTACCTCGCAGGCGAGCTGGAGCTGGAGTTCACGCCGCAAGGCACGCTGGCCGAGAAGCTGCGCGCCGGCGGCGCCGGCATCCCGGCCTTCTTCACCAAGACCGGCGTCGGCACCATCGTGGCCGAAGGCAAGGAACTGCGTGAGTTCGATGGCCACACCTACGTGATGGAGCGTGCGCTGATGCCCGAGGTGTCGCTGGTCAAGGCGCATGTGGCCGACAAGAGCGGCAACCTGCAGTTCCGCCGCACCGCGCGCAACTTCAACCCCAACGTGGCGATGGCCGGCAAGGTCACGATCGTCGAGGTCGAGAAGATCGTCGAGACCGGCGAGCTGGACCCGGACCAAGTCCACCTGCCCGGCATCTTCGTGCACCGCATCGTGCTGAACGCGACGCCGGAAAAGCGCATCGAACAACGCACTGTCCGGAAGTGACGCCCCCACGCTCCCTCCGGTCGCTGCCCCCCCGAGGGGGCCCTTGCGACCGACCGGCCAAGCCGGATCGGTGCAAGCGGCTGAGTTCGGTTGGCGAGCTTTCTTAGGCTTTGACGAATGCTCGAACTTTGAGCACAGGAGAAATTGCGATGGCATGGACCCGCGATGAAATGGCCGCTCGCGCAGCGAAAGAACTGCAGGACGGCTTTTATGTGAACTTAGGGATCGGCTTGCCCACGCTGGTGGCCAACCACGTGCCGACTGGCATGGAGGTGTGGCTGCAAAGCGAAAACGGCCTGCTTGGCATTGGCCCGTTCCCGACCGAGGACGAGGTCGACCCGGACATGATCAACGCCGGCAAGCAGACGGTGACCACGCTGCCCGGCTCGTCGATCTTCAGCAGTGCGGACAGCTTCGGCATGATCCGCGGCGGCAAGATCAACCTGGCGATCCTCGGCGCGATGCAGGTCAGCGAGAAGGGCGACCTGGCGAACTGGATGATCCCCGGCAAGATGGTCAAGGGCATGGGCGGTGCGATGGACCTCGTCGCCGGCGTCGGCCGGGTGATCGTACTGATGGAGCATGTGGCGACCAAGAAGGACGGCTCGACCGACCTGAAGATCCTGCCCGGCTGCACGTTGCCGCTGACCGGCCTGGGCGTGGTCAACCGCATCATCACCGACCTCGCGGTGATGGACGTGACGCCGCAAGGCCTGAAGCTGGTGGAGCTGGCCGAAGGCGTGACGCGCGAAGAAGTGCAGAGCAAGACGGGCGTGCCGCTGCACTGAGCGGCCGTTCGGCCAACCCACGAAGCAACGCCGGCGATCGCCGGCGTTGTTGTTTTCCGGAGGTGAAGCGCGGCCTCAGGCCCAGGCTTCGAGGTGCGGCGCCATCACCTCGGCCAGCCAGTCCATCACCGCACGCACACGTTGCGGCAGATGGCGCCGGTTGGCATAGAGCAGGTGCACCGCCATCGACGGCGCACGGTGCCCGGGCAACACCTCGACCAACGCGCCATCGGCGATCAGCGCCTGCACGCCGTGTTCGGGCGCCTGGATCAGGCCCAGCCCGGCCAGGCAGGCCGCCTGGTAGGACTCGGCGTTGTTGACAGTCACACGGCCGGCCATCGGCTCGGTGCGCACGCTGCCGTCCGGGTTCGCGATGTCGAAGCCGTCGGGGCGCGCACCGAGCACTGGCATGTAGTGGACCAACTCGTGCCGGGCCAGCTCTTCGGGTGATTGCGGTGTGCCGTGGCGTGTGAGGTAGCTGGGGCTCGCGCAGTTGATCATCCGAAAGCGCCCGAGCGGCCGTGCGATGAGGCCGCTGTCCACCAGTGCACCCACGCGCAGCACGCAGTCGAAGCCCTCGCGCACCAGGTCGACCCGGCGGTCGGTGCTGCTGATCTCGACCTCCAGCTTCGGGTGACGCTGCAGGAGCTCGGGCAGGCGCGGGATCACCATGTGGCGCGCGGCGCCGGTCGACATGTCCACCCGCACGCGACCTCGCAGCTCGGGCGCGCTGCGCTGGAACAGCGTCTGCAGTTCGTCGACATCGGCCAGCAGGTCGCGGCAGCGCTCGTGGAAGGCGAGGCCGTCCTGCGTCAATTGCACCTTGCGCGTGGTCCGGTGCAGCAGCCGCGTCCCAAGGTGGTTTTCGAGCGCCTGGATGGTGGTCGAGACCTTGCCTTTGGGCCAGCCCAGCCGGTCGGCGGCCTGGGTGAAGCTGCCCAGTTCGGCGACTTGGACGAAGGCGTTCAGTTGGTCCAGCAGGCTCATGGTGGATCGCTGACTGTTCTTGTGAGAAGAACAAATTGATCGAATGTTGGCAATTTATCAGTTCGGATTGGATCAATAAAGTCTCGTCATCGCTTCCGATTTGCCTTCACCCAAGGACTTGCCATGACGACCGTTGCCTCAACTCCATCTCTGAAGATCGCCCTCGTCACCGGTGGCAGCCGCGGCCTGGGCCGCGCTGCGGCGCTGCACCTGGCGCGCCAGGGTTTCGACCTGCTGCTGACCTTCCGTTCACGTGCCGATGAAGCGGCCGACGTGGTGTCGCAGATCGAGGCGCTGGGCCGGCGCGCGCTGGCGCTGCCACTGGACACCAGCAGCACGGCTGGCTTTGCCGCCTTTGCCGACCAGGTGCAGACCGCGCTGTCGCAGCACTTTGGCCGCAACAACTTTGACGCGCTGGTCAACAACGCTGGTGCCGGCGTGCACGTGCCGTTGGCCGAAACGACCGAGGCCCAGTTCGACCAGATGTTCAACATCCACCTCAAGGGCGTGCTGTTCCTGACGCAGCGCCTGCTGCCGCTGCTGGCCGATGGCGGCCGCATCCTCAACGTCTCGTCGGGCCTGGCGCGCTTCACTTTCCCGGGCTACGGCGCCTACGCGGCGATGAAGGGCGGCATCGAGGTGATGACGCGCTACCTGGCGAAAGAGCTGGCGCCGCGCGGTATCACCGTCAACGTGGTGGCGCCGGGCGCCGTAGAGACCGACTTCGGCGACGGCGCAGTGCGCGACAACGCACAGCTGAACGCAGCGATCGCCGGGCAGACCACGCTGGGCCGCGTCGGCCGGCCGGATGACATCGGGGCGGCGGTGGCGATGCTCCTGTCGCCTGGCAGCAGCTGGATCACCGGCCAGCGCATCGAGGTGTCGGGCGGCATGGTGCTCTGACCGACTTTGCGTTACGCGCTCGCCGCGGGGCGGTGGCATCATGCCCCGCTTTGCAACCGTGGGGACGCAACGGATGAATGGCGGCAGGTTGACTGGGCAGGTGTCGATTCGGCGTCTGCAGACGTGGCTGGCCGCGGCGAGTCTGGCCGCGTGCAGCCAGGCGCCGCTTCAGCCGCCTGCACCCGCAGACGTGCCGCGTGCGCCCGAGGCAGCCACCGGCCTGGCGGCGGCAGCCGCACCGCAGCGCTGGCAACAGTGGGCCGTGGCGAGCGCGAATCCGGCGGCCAGCGAGGCCGGCGCGGCGATGCTGCGACAGGGCGGCAATGCGATGGACGCGGCGATCGCCGTGCAGCTGGTGCTGGCCCTGGTCGAGCCGCAGTCCAGCGGGCTGGGTGGCGGCGCGTTTCTGCTGCATTGGGACGGCGCCGGCCTGCAGGCCTGGGATGGTCGCGAGACTGCGCCGGCACAGGCCACCGAATCGCTGTTTCTCGATGCGGCCGGCCAGCCGATGACCTTCGATGCCGCGGTGACCGGTGGCCGATCGGTGGGGACGCCCGGCGCCGTGCGGATGTTGGAAGCGGCGCACCGGCAGCATGGCCACTTGCCCTGGGCCCAGCTGTTCGAGCCGGCGATTGCCTTGGCAGAGCAGGGCTTCGTGGTCGGCCCGCGTTTGGCGGGTTTGCTGCGCAGTGCCGATGCCGAGGCCTTGCGCCGCGACCCTCAGGCCACCGCCTACTTCTTCCGCCCCTCGGGCACCGGGCTGGCCGAGCCGCTGGTTGCCGGTGAGCGGGTGCGCAACCCGGCCTTCGCCGCTGTGCTGCGCCGCCTTGCGGCCGAGGGCAGTTCAGCCTTGCACCAGGGTCCGGTCGCTGCGGACATCGTGCGCCGCGTGCGCCAGTACCCCGGCAACCCGGGCGTGTTGAGCGAGTCCGATCTCGCGGCCTACCAGCCCAAGCAGCGTGAGCCGATGTGCACGCTGTGGCGCCATCGGTACCGCGTGTGTGGCTTCCCGCCACCGTCGTCCGGCTACATCGCGGTGATGCAGATGCTGGGCATGCTGGACGAGCTGTCGGCGCCGCCTGCGCCCTTGCAGGGCGGTGTGCCGAGTGCCGGTTTCCTGCACCGTTACTCAGAGGTGGCTCGCCTTGCATTTGCCGATCGGGCCCAGTACGTGGCCGACCCGGATTTCGTCGCGCCGCCCGCGGGCCGCTGGAGCAGTCTGCTCGACGAGTCCTACCTGGCGCAGCGCGCCACGCTGGTCAACGACCGGCGCAGCATGGGCATCGCCACGGCCGGCGAGCCGACGGCGCCGGCGCGGTCCAGCCAATGGGCACCGCAACTTGAGCAGCCCGAATACGGCACCAGCCACATCAGCATCGTCGACAAGCAGGGCCACGCGGTGTCGATGACGACCACCATCGAAGCCGCTTTCGGCAGCCGCGTGATGAGCGACGGCGGCACCGGCTTGCCCGGTGGCTTCTTGCTCAACAACGAGCTGACCGATTTCGCTTTTGTGCCGCGTGACGCGCAGGGCAGGCCGGTGGCCAACCGCGTGCAGCCGGGCAAGCGGCCACGCTCGAGCATGGGCCCGGCGATGGTCTTCGACACGCAAGCGCCGGCCCCGAAGCAGTTGACGATGGTGATGGGTTCGCCGGGCGGCTCGGCGATCATCCACTACAACGCGAAGACGCTGCTCGGCACGCTGGCCTGGGGCCTGTCGCCGCAGGCGACGCTGGACCTGCCCAACTTCGCCAACGACAACGGCGTGACGCGGCTGGAGACCGGCCGCTTCCCGGCGGCCACGCTCGAAGCGTTGACAGCCCGCGGCCAGCACGTGATCGAGCAAGACCTGACCAGCGGTTCGCAGGTCTTGCAACGGGTCGACGGCGGCTGGCTGGGCGGGGCCGACCGGCGCCGCGAAGGCGTGGTGGTCGGCGAGTAAGTCCTGGGCTTACTCAGCGCTTGGCCAGCGCGCGCGCCACCTGCGGCACCAGCGGCGGGCCGGCGTAGATGAAGCCGGTGTAGACCTGCACCAGGTCGGCGCCGGCGGCGACTTTGGCCAGTGCGTCTTCGGCGCTCATCACGCCGCCCACGCCGATGATCGGGAAGCCCGCGCCCAGCGCGCCGCGCAAGGCCCGCACGACGCGGTTGCTGGCTTCGCGCACGGGGGCGCCCGAGAGGCCACCGGTCTCTTCCGCATGCGGCAGGCCCTGGACTGCGTCGCGCGCGATCGTGGTGTTGGTGGCGATGACACCGTCCATGCCGTGGCGCTTCAGCGTTGCCGCGATGACGCCGATCTGGTCGTCGTCGAGGTCGGGCGCGATTTTCAGGAACATCGGCACGCGCCGCGACTGTTGCTGCTCCAGCAAGGCCTTGTGCTCGGTCAGCGTGCCCAGCAGTGCGTCGAGCGCCTCGTCGCTTTGCAGTGCGCGCAGGTTCTTGGTGTTCGGGCTCGAGATGTTGACGGTGACGTAGTCGGCGTGCGGGAAAACGCCGGTCAGGCCCGCCAGGTAGTCATCGGCCGCGTTCTCGATCGGCGTGCTCGCGTTCTTGCCGATGTTCAAGCCCAGGATGCCGCCGGCAGCGCGGAAGCTGCGCGCGCGCCGCACGTTGGCGAGAAAGGCCTCGAGCCCCTCGTTGTTGAAGCCCAGCCGATTGATCAACGCCTGCGCCTGCGGCAGGCGGAACATCCGTGGCTTCGGATTGCCCGGCTGCGCTTTTGGCGTGACGGTGCCCACCTCGATGAAACCAAAGCCCATCGCGCCGAAGCCGTCGATGCAGCGGCCGTTCTTGTCCAGCCCGGCCGCCAGACCCACCCGGTTCGGGAAGCGCAGCCCGGCGACGGTGACCGGGTCATCGACACGGCTTTGCGACCACAGGCATTGCGCTGGGGTGTTTTGCAGCCGGGCGATGCTGCCGAGTGTCAGGTCGTGCGCAGCCTCGGGGTCGAGGCCAAAAAGGAACGGGCGGGTGAGGGCGTAGGGGACTAAAGACATGGGGCAAGATTGTCTCAGGCTGCTGGCGATACCTGCCCATTCAAGCGGGCGCTGCGATCGGGTGCTGCCCCCATTAAGGGATGTCTGCTCCGCCAGTCGCCCTGACCGCACGCGCGCCAGCCGAATCGGCCCCGCTCCTGTCGCGGCCATTGGTGCCGGCCGGGCCGGGTTGGCCTGAGACAATCCGACCCATGACGCAAGACGAATTGAAGGCCCTGGTAGGGCAGGCCGCCTTGGCCGAAGTGGTGGCCGGCTCGGTGGTGGGCGTGGGCACCGGCTCGACGGTGAACTGCTTCATCGATGCACTGGCCACGATGAAAGACCGCATCACCGGAGCCGTGTCGAGCTCGGTCAAAAGCACCGAGCGCCTGCGGGCCCTGGGCATTCGGGTGCTCGATGCGAACGAGGTCGAATCGATCCCGGTCTACATCGACGGCGCCGACGAGATCGACCACCGTGGCCACATGATCAAGGGCGGCGGTGCGGCGCTGACGCGCGAGAAGATCATCGCCGACCTGGCCGAACGCTTTGTCTGCATCGCCGATGCATCGAAGCTGGTCGACACGCTGGGCAAGTTCCCGCTGCCGATCGAGGTGATCCCGATGGCGGTGGCGCAGGTGGCACGGCGTTTTCGCCGTACCTATGGCGGCGAGGCAACGGTGCGCGAGGGCGTGGTGACCGACAACGGCAACCTGATCCTCGACGTGCGTGGCCTGACCATCAACGACCCGCCGGCAATGGAGGCCGAGGTCAACCAGTGGCCCGGCGTGGTCACGGTGGGCGTGTTCGCGCGAAACAGGGCCAGCGTCTGCCTGCTCGGCACGCCCGAGGGCGTGAAGACCTTGCGCTTCTGACCGATGAGCCCTGGCGAGTCGCCCCTGCAGAGGGTGTATCGTTGGACCAAGGTGCCGCTCGCCGCGGCGGCATCAGCCTCTTCTCCCTGAAGCAAAGGACGGCCCGTGGCCACACCCAATTACTCCTACGAAAAACGCCAACGCGAACTGGCCAAGAAGCGCAAGAAGGAAGACAAGGCGGCTCGCAAGTCGCAAGGCGGACCGTCTGATTCCGCCCAGGGTGGTGACGGTGGCCAGCCCACGAACACGACGCCGGGCGGCAGCGGCAACGGGCCGAACAACGCCGGCTGAATTTTGAATCCGCGCCGGCTCAGCCGGTCGCTTGTCGACGCAGCCGTGCCAGGAAGCGCGCGGGGTCGATTGCATCCAGCAAGCTGCCGGCCAGCGGCAGCGGCGCGCCGGTGATCCCGGCGGCTAGCACCTCACCCAACAGCGGCGCCCAGGTGATGCCGCGCGATCCCAGCCCGGCCAGCACATACAAGCCCTGCACCCGGGGCACATGCCGCGGTTGTTCGAGCCGCTTCAAGCCTTCCAGCGCTGCGGCGGGCAGCGGCACCGAGCCGACCACCGGCAACCGATCGTCGCAGCCCAGCCGCCAGGCGACACGGCCATCGAGCACACCGCTGTTCGGGCCGAACCAACACTCAGGAACATCGACCGCCATGCCGGTCAGAGCCGCCAACTGCGCCAGATTGGCGCGGTGGTCGGTGTCGCGAATGCTGCAGTCGTTGTCCTGGGTGTGCGACGTGGCGCCGCACAACAGGCCCCCGCCCAGGGCCTCTGGCAAGGCCAGCAGGTAACCGCCACTGGCGATCGGCAAGGTCGGGCGGGGCAGCGACTCGGCTTCGGCGGCACGCACGATGGTGAGCTGGCCTCGCGTATGGCGCCAAGGCCAGCTGCTGGCGTCACTGTGGACGGCCAGCAGCGTGGGTGTCGCATGCGCGGCGGCCACGACGACCACATCGGCCTCGCCCAGCAGCGCGGCGTGCTCGCCCAGGGCCTGCCAGCGCCCGTTGGGTAGCGGCTGCAAATGGTCGACTCGCACGCCGGTGCGCAATCTGATGCCGGGCTCTTGGAGCCAGGCGTGCACCAGCGCGGCAGGCTGCAACCAGCCACCACCGGCAAAGCGCCACGCTGCGCCAGCCAGTGGACAACCGGCCGCGGCCGACGCGGTGTCCTGCGAAAACGCTTCGGCATAGGTTGCGGGTAACCGCTGCGCGTCGACCATTGCTTGCAACGCCGCCAGAGTTTCTCCGCCGCCCCGCAGCAGGCCCTGCAACGCGCCTGGCACGTGCCCTGATTCGATCAGCGGTCGGTACACCTGTTCGGCCCGCAGCGCCGCGGCGCGCAGCAGTTGCGCGTGCGTGCCGTCGTGCGCATGCACCACGCCGTGGAACAGCCCCGCCGGGTTGCCCGAGGCGCCGCTGGCGGCGTGCTCGGCGGCGTCCAATACCGTGACCTCCAGACCCTGGCGAGCCAGGGCGTGGGCCGCGGCCGCACCAGCCAGGCCTGCACCGACGACCAAGGCCTGGCGGGCTTGGAGCGCAGGCAGTCGGCCAGGCGGCGCACCACGCCGGCGCTCGGTGATGCTGGCCTCGACCTGCGCCAACGTCATGTCGAATTTGCCCGCGACCCCGGGCATCTGCTGGACACGAAAGGTCGCGGCGCTCAGCGCGTCGTGCACGCTGCGTGCCGTGCTCCAGGTGGCTGCGGTGGCGCCCGGTGCGGCCAGGCGCCCCAAGGCGCGCAGCGTGCGCGCATCCCACGTCGGCGCGTTGCGTGCAGGCGCGAAGCCATCCAGGTAGATCGCATCGACCTGGGCTTGCAACTCGGGCAACCACAGCGCCACATCGCCCAGCGCCAACAGCAGCGTGACCCGGCCGCTTTCGAACTCGAGCACATGCAGGCCCGGCGTGGCCGGTGGCCATGCGGCGGTCAGCTGTGCGGCCAGCGCCGGTGCCGGCGAAGCCGCGTGCGCCAGCGCCAAGTCGCCTGCCGTCGGGGGGTGCTTTTCGATCGAGACGAAGATCAGGCGCTGCGACCGCTGCTCGTCTTCGCGCCACGCCCCCCAGGTCGCCAGGAAGTTGTTGCCCAGGCCGAAGCCGGTTTCCAGAATGACAAAGCGCTCACGGCCGCGCCAGCGCGCTGGCAGGTCGTTGCCCGTCATGAATACGTCGCGCGCCTGCGCAAATGCGCCAACACGCGGGTGGTAGGCATCGCCGAACTCGGGTGCGAACGGCACCCCGTCTCGAAACTCGATGCGCGCCGGAACGATCGGTTCAGTCTTCACGTGACGATGAAAAAAGCCGGCCTCGAAGGGCCGGCTCGATTCTCAGGCTGGGGCCCCCGCTTGGAGGGGCTCCGGGAGCCGAACGTTCAGCGCTCGGCGCGCTGAGCGCCTTGCGATCAGGCGCGCTTCTTGTATTCGTGGGTGCGCGTGTCGATTTCGATCTTGTCGCCGTTCTCGACGAAGATCGGCACGCTGACCTCGAAGCCGGTGCCGACCAGCTTGGCTGGCTTCAGCACCTTGCCCGAGGTATCGCCCTTGACGGCCGGGTCGGTCACAATTTCGCGGATCACGGTGGTCGGCAGTTCAACCGAGATGGCCTTGCCGTCGTAGAACACCACTTCGACGGTCATGCCGTCTTCGAGGTAGTTGATGGCGTCGCCCATGTTCTCGGCTTCGACCTCGAACTGGTTGTACTCGGCGTCCATGAAGGCGTACATCGGGTCGGCGAAGTAGGAGTAGGTGCACTCCTTCTTGTCCAGCACGATCTGGTCCATCTTGTCGTCGGCCTTGAACACCGTTTCAGCGCCGAAGCCGCTGAGCAGGCTCTTCATCTTGATGCGCACGGTGGCCGCGCCGCGGCCGCCACGGCTGTATTCGGTCTTGAGAACGACCATCGGGTCCTTGCCCTGCATGATCACGTTGCCGGCGCGGATTTCCTGTGCGAGTTTCATGGTGAGTTTCCGAAGAGTCGGGAATCGAGGCAGCGGCTGCCCGGGCCAAGCCAGGCGGGTCAGTTCGCTGCAAGTTGCGCGGCCGGCGGGTCATGTGCCTGAGGGACGTCGCCAAGGATTGAATCCTTGGCAGCCATTTCAGGGCGAGCGGGCCGTGTTCCGCAAAGCCTTGAATTTTAACGCTTTTCGGCGACGAACGCCAGAAGCTGCCCGGCCAGGTCGGTTTGGACGAGCAAGGCGTCACGCCAGCGCCGGGCTTGGGCGGTCCACGACGCCAGGTCGGGCAGCATCGCCGGTAGCGAGCCGGCCAAGCCGTTCCAGGCGTGCATCCAGGCGCGAACGGGCTGGGCCAGCGCGGGCGCAGCGGCGGCCAGATGGCGCGCCAGGAAGGCATCGAGCTTGACGGCGTGCGCATCGTCGTCCTGCGGATAGATGTGCCAGACAAACGGCTTGCCCGCCCACTGCGCCCGCACGAACGAGTCCTCGCCGCGCACGAAATTCAGATCACAGGACCACAGCAAGTGGTCGTAGTCCGCTTGCGACAACCAGGGCAGGGCGCGGTGGCGCAAGGATGTCGGCAAGGCCAGACCCGCCAGTTGTTCGGTCGCCGCGCCGGGCGCAGTCAGCAGCAGCGTCGGGGCATCGGCGAGACGTTCGACCAGGCTGGGCAGCGCCGCATTCGGGTAGCAGAACAGGCTGATCAGGCGCTCGCCGGCCCGCGTCTCAATGCCTTGCGCCGACAACCAGCCGGCGGGGTCGAAGCTGGCTTGTTCCGCCATCAACCCAGGTTCACGCAACAGGCCCCCGGTGGCCGGCGTGAAGCCAGGGTAGTAGAACCATTTGGTCAAACCGGCGCCCGGGCCGTTGAACTGCGGCGAAGGCAGGCGGTGGCTGCGCTCGACATAGTCTTCGGCGCTGAGGTATTCGAGGTTGACCCAGACCGGCGGGCGCGGCTGCGCGGCCATCGCCGCGACGAAGCCAACCGGCGGGTCGCAGCCGAAGGCCTCGATCACCACATCGCCGGGGTCGTTGGCGGTGGCGTCGACAGTCCAGTGCCGCACCTGCACACCCGGCGCACCGCTGGGCGCGAGCCAGGCCAGCGCCGATGGATCGTCAACCCACAGCCGCAGCGTGTGGCCGCGCGCTGCGAGGTCGGCCGCCAGCCGCCAGCAGACGCCGATGTCGCCGAAGTTGTCGACCACGCGGCAAAAAAGGTCCCAGCGCAGGGCGGGGCATGGGGTGGACGGCATCGCGGCATTATCGAAGCCGGCGTCACTGCACAATCGCCGTCCGATGGCCGACCCCGACACCTCTTCCCCTTCCATTCCCGAAGCGCCGCTCGCCGATGCGGCCGCCGTGCAAGCCGAAGCACAACGCGCGCTGGACGTTGCCACTGCCGCACGCGAGCGCGTGCTGGCCGAAGTGGCGGCCTTGCCCGGCCTGCCTGGCGTCTACCGGTACTTCGATGCCCAGGGCCAGGTGCTGTACGTGGGCAAGGCGCGCGACCTGAAGAAGCGCGTGTCGAGCTACTTCCAGAAAGACCTGGGCGGCACGCGCATCGGCGTGATGGTGTCGCGCATCGCGCGACTCGAGACCACGGTGGTGCGCACCGAGGCCGAGGCGCTGCTGCTCGAGAACAACCTGATCAAGGCGTTGAACCCGAAGTTCAACATCCTGTTCCGCGACGACAAGAGCTATCCGTACCTGAAGCTGGTCTCGCACGGCTTTCCGCGTGTCGCCTACTACCGAGGTGCGGTCGATCGCAAGCACCGCTACTTTGGCCCTTACCCTGGCGCCTGGGCGGTGAAGGAAACGATCCAGCTGATCCAGAAGGTCTTCCGCCTGCGCACCTGCGAAGACACGGTGTTCAACAACCGCTCGCGGCCTTGTCTGCTGTACCAGATCCGCCGTTGCTCGGCGCCTTGTGTCGGCTTCATCACACCCGATGACTACGCACGCGACGTGCGCGACACCGAGCGCTTCCTGCTCGGTGAGCAGCAGCAGGTCGTGGATGAACTGCAGGCCAAGATGATGGCCCATGCCGAGGTGCTGGAGTTCGAGAGGGCCGCCGAGCTGCGCAACCGCATCTCGGCGCTGGCGCGCGTGCAGCACCAGCAGTCGATGGATGAGAGCAGCCTGTCTGCCGCGGGCAAGGAGGTCGACATCCTCGCCGTCAAGGTGGCCGGCGGTCGCGCCTGCGTGAACCTGGCGATGGTGCGGGGCGGCCGCCACCTCGGCGACCGCGCGTTCTTCCCGACCCATGTCGACGACGCCACCGCGCTGGCGGCCGACGAGTCGATGACGCTGGACGAGGCGCCGGCCGAAGCGGTGGAACGCACCGCTGAGCAGCAGGTGGCACACGCGGAGCAGCAGGTGCTGCAAGCCTTCATGGCGCAGCACTACCTGCGCAGCACGCCGCCGCCGCTGCTGGTGGTGAGCCATGCGGTGGACAAGTCGTTGCTGGCCGCATTGAGCACGCAAACCGGCATCAAGCTGACGGCGCTGCACCAGCCACGCGAGCAGCGCCGCATCTGGCTGGACATGGCGATCAAGGGTTGCGAACTCGCGCTGGCGCGCCTGCTGGCGGAAGAGGGCTCGCAGCGTGAGCGCACGCGTGCGCTGGTCGACACCATGGATTTGGCGATCGACAACCTGGACACATTCCGTGTCGAATGTTTCGACATCAGCCACACGGCCGGTGAGGCCACGCAGGCAAGCTGCGTGGTCTATGAAGACCACCGCATGCAGAACGCGCAGTACCGGCGATTCAACATCGAGGGTGTGACCGGCGGCGACGACTACGCTGCCATGCGCCAGGTGCTGACCCGGCGCTACGCCAAGCTGGCCGAGATCACGGCGGCCGAGGGCAACCAGGCCCAGGTGGCCGGTGCCAAGGCCCGTCTACCGGACTTGGTGCTGGTCGACGGCGGCCGCGGCCAGGTCACGATGGCGCGCGAGGTGTTCGGCGAGCTGGGTCTTGACCTGTCGCTGATCGCCGGCGTCGAAAAAGGCGAGGGCCGCAAGGTCGGCCTCGAAGAACTGGTCTTCGCCGACGGGCGCGACAAGCTCAGCTTGCCGCCCGATTCGGCCGCGCTGATGCTGATCGCGCAGATCCGCGACGAAGCCCACCGCTTCGCCATCACTGGCATGCGCGCCAAGCGTGCCAGTGTGCGCACGGGCGGTAGCCGGCTCGAAGACATTGCTGGCATAGGCCCGAAGAAACGCGCGAAACTGTTACAGCGTTTTGGCGGTGTCCGCGGCGTGACGGCCGCAAGCGTTGATGACTTGGCCAGCGTGGAAGGCATCTCTAAGGAATTGGCAGAGGACATCTATCGTGCATTGCACTGATCAACCCAACGGCCACGGGCCGCAAGACACTCCCGCCGACATCGGCAACGGCGACAAGCCCCGCGTGGGCTTACGCCGCAACCCATGGACCGGCCTGGCGGTGATGATGACGGTGGCGCTGCCCGCGGGGTGGCTGGCCGCCTGCGCCAACAAGGAGCCCCCACCACCACCGCCTGCGCCTGTGAGACCAGCCGCACCTGCGGCAGCGCCTCGGCCGGTGCCTTCGGCCAACGCCGCGCGTAGCTGGGACGAGTACCGCTTGCGCGCCGCGCAGAAGCTTGTCGCTGCCAACCCCACCATCACCTACACCGGCAGCGTGCCCGAGCCGCTGCTGGCTATTCCCGTGCTGTCGGTCGAGCTCAACAGCGACGGCAGCATCTCGAAGGTCGAGGTGATGCGCTACCCCAGCCAGGCCAAGGACACGACGCAGATCGCGATCGATGCGGTGCGCCGCGCGGCGCCCTTTGGCGACGTGTCGCGCCTGCCCAAGCCGTGGAAGTACGTCGAGACCTTCTTGTTCGACGAGAACCGCAAGTTCAAGCCGGTCACGCTGGACCGCTGAAGGTTCGAGGCAGGCGGTGTCCACGCAAGTTTCAGCCGGGCAGCGGATGGTGCGAAGACTTGCGCGGTGATGAGTGCAGAGCGCGGGCGCGGTTAGAGGGCAGAATGGATCCATCATGTTCCTGACCATTCCGACGCTGCTGACCTGGGCCCGCATCGTGGCGATCCCCCTGATCGTGGGGGTGTTCTATCTGCCGCTCGAAGACACCACGCGCAACCTTGCCGCGACCGTGATGTTCGTGGTCTTTGCGCTGACCGATTGGCTCGATGGCTACCTCGCGCGCAAGCTCAACCAGAGCTCGGCCTTCGGCGCCTTCTTGGACCCGGTGGCGGACAAGTTCCTGATCTGCGCGTCGCTGATCGTGCTGGTCCACCTGGGGCGTGTGCACGCGTTCATCGCGCTGGTCATCATCGGCCGCGAGATCGCGATCTCTTCGCTGCGCGAGTGGATGGCGCAGATCGGCGCGTCCCGCAGCGTGGCCGTGCACATGCTGGGCAAGGTGAAGACGACCGTGCAGATGGTGGCCATCCCCTTCCTGCTGTACGACGGTCGCTTGTTCGACCTCATCGACACCCATTGGTGGGGCACGGTGTTGATCATCGTGGCCACCGTGTTGACCATCTGGTCGATGGTGTATTACCTGCAGAAGGCCTTGCCAGAAATCCGCGCCAAGGCGCGGTAAGGCCGACGCCGGCACAGCCGCTTCGGCGCCGCGGTTGCGGCACCAAAAACACGGCGCGCATGACGATGAAACAAGGCTGCAGGCGGCCCGCAGCGCCGGTGGCCTTGGGGTTTACACATAGAATCCGCTTCCGCGCTTGACACCGCCGGGACCCAAGGCTGTAATGATTTTTCGCCTGCGAATCAGGCCCATCGTCCCTCGCAGCGCGCAGCGATTGCACATCGCACCAAGGTCACTTACCGGACGCTTGAACATCAAGCCGAGCCACACCATTGCGAGACCGTTGAGAGAGGGGTACCTACGTGAACAAATCCGAGTTGATCGAACACATTGCGCGCCAGGCGGACATCTCCAAGGCCGCCGCCACGCGTGCACTGGAAGCCGTGATCGGAGGGGTGAAAACCACCCTCAAAAAAGGCGGCAGTGTGTCGATCGTGGGCTTCGGCACCTTTGCCGTCACCAAGCGCGCAGCACGCACCGGCCGCAACCCGCGTACCGGTGACACGATCAAGATCAAGTCGGCCAAAGTGCCAAAATTCCGTCCTGGCAAGGGCCTGAAGGACGCATTGAACTGATGCCATCTTTCGGGTGCTTAGCTCAGTTGGTAGAGCGGCGCCCTTACAAGGCGTAGGTCGGGGGTTCGAGCCCCTCAGCACCCACCACCGAAAGCGTCGGCTGAAGTCCGGCGGGCATTGATTAGAATCCCGCGCGGCGTACGCAGACCGATGACGACAAGGCGAACCCCGGTTCGCCTTTTTCGTTTCCTCGTGTCCCCTCCGAAGGGGGCAAGCCATTCGGGTCGTTTCTTGCGCAGCACCTTCATACAAGGCTGAGTTCCATGTTCGATTTCGTTCGCACGCACACCAAGCTGCTGCAGTTCATCCTGGTGCTGCTGATCTTCCCGTCCTTCGTCTTCTTCGGCATCCAGGGCTACTCGCGCTTCACCGACGCGAGCAACGCCACGGTGGCCAAGGTCGGCGGCATGGAGATCAAGCAGTCCGAACTGGACCAGGCGCACAAGCAACAAGTCGCACGCATGCAGCAGCAGATGCCTGGCGTCGACGTGAAGCTGTTCGACACGCCGGAGATGAAGGCGCGCACCCTCGATGGCCTGGTGCGTGAGCGTGTGATGCGCACCGCCGTGGCCAAGGAGAACCTGGTCATCACGCCCGATCGGCTGGAGCGCAGCTTCAAGACGGACCCGCAGTACGCGTCGATCCGTTCGCCGGACGGCAGCGTCAGCAAGGAGTTCCTGTCGGCCCGTGGCATGACCTCTGCCGGGTTCGCCCAGGAGTTGCGTGACGACATGGCGATGCGCCAGGCCATGGCCGGCGTGTCCGGTTCGCTGGTGGTTGGGCAGACGGCCAACGACACGGCCGTCAACGCGGTCCTGGAGCGCCGCGAAGTGCAGCTGCAGCCGTTCTTGGTCAAGGCTTATCTTGAGAAGGCCAACCCGACCGATGCCGACCTGGAGGCCTACTACAAGAGCCATCAGTCGAAGTTCCACAGCAACGAGGAAGCCCGCATCGAGTACGCGATGCTGGACCTGGATACGCTGAAGAAGCAGATCACGCTGAGCGAAGACGACCTGCGCAAGTACTACGAACAGAACATCGCCCGCTACACCAGCGCCGAAGAGCGCCACGCGGCGCACATCCTGATCAACGCAGCCAAGGACGCCCCGGCAGCTGACCGCGAAAAGGCCAAGGCGAAGGCCGAGAGCCTGCTGGCCGAAGCGCGCAAGAACCCGGCGGGCTTCGCCGAGCTGGCGAAGAAGAACTCGGACGACAAGGGCTCGGCCACCAACGGCGGCGACCTCGACTTCTTCGGCCGTGGCGCGATGGTCAAGCCGTTCGAAGACGCCGCCTTCGCGATGAAGCCGGGCGAGATCAGCAACGTGGTCGAGTCGGAGTTCGGCTTCCACATCATCAAGCTGTTCGCCGTGCGCGGCGGGGAAGCGAAGCCCTTCGAATCGGTGCGCGCGCAGATCGTCGATGAAGTGAGCAAGCCCAAGGCGCAGCAACTGTTCGCCAGCGCGGCGGAGCAGTTCACCAACATGGTCTACGAGCAGTCCGACAGCCTGCAGCCGGCGATCGACAAGCTGAAGCTCAGCAAGACCGAAGCCACCGTGCAACGCACGCCAGCGCCCGGTGCCACGGGCCCGCTGGCCTCGCCCAAGCTGCTCGACGCCATCTTCTCGACCGACTCGGTGAAGAACAAGCGCAACACCGAGGCTGTTGAAACCGGCACGAACCAACTGGTGTCGGCCCGCATCCTCGAGCACCACCCCGAACGCGTGTTGCCGCTGGCCGAGGTGCGCGATCGCGTGTTGGCTGCGGTGAAGGCCGAGCAGGCCACCGCCGCCGCGAAGAAAGACGGCGAAGCCCGCGTGGCCGCGCTGAAGCAGAAGCCCGAAGACACGATGCCGGCTGCTGTGACGCTGTCGCGTCAATCGCGGGAGCAGCCGCGCCCGGTGATCGAAGCTGTGCTGCGAGCCGACCTGAGCAAAGGCCCTGCGGTGATCGGTGTCGACCTGGGCAACGACGGCTTCATGGTGGCGCGCGTCATCAAGCGCGTCGACCGCGACGCAAAAGACCCCGACAACGAGCGCGCCAAGTCCTACGTCGCACAGACCGTGACCGCGGCGGAGTCGGCGGCCTACTACGACGCCCTGAAGCGCCGCTACAAGGTCAAGCTCGACAGGCCGGCCGCCAGCGCTGAGGCTGCATCGGCGGCAAGCCAGTAATGTGGGCCCGAGAAGTCGGGCTATAATCTTTGGCTTCCGGTGGTGGCTGTAGCTCAGTTGGTAGAGTCCCAGATTGTGATTCTGGTTGTCGTGGGTTCGAGTCCCATCAGCCACCCCACCGAACATCAAACGGCGACAAGCACTTAGCGGCTGTCGCCGTTTTGCTTTGTGGCGCGCCACTGTGGCGGCCATGACGCCGTCCAGAGCGTCCCCCTGGTATGCCGAGCCCTTTTCACGCACCATTGCCCATTGCGCCAATGGGTGGCGACAAAGGGGTGACGATGAACTTCAGCAATGACGCTCTGCTCCACGCGGCGGCGACCATCGTGGCAGGGCGGTTGCAAGCGAGGGCCGCGCGCGAGGTGACCGGTGCCACCGCTGACAACGTGAGCGAAATGCTCGCGCAAGCGATGGCGGAGGTGCTCGGCGGCGTAGACCTGATGGAAGAGCGCGCGAAGTCCGAGTCGATGGACACCTGGCAACGCCTAAGCGACGAGTAGCTCCGTGCGTCCGCCGGTGCGCCGCTTCGGCGAGCGCTGGCGGCGGCCGGTGGACTTCAAACGATGTGCCTGGCCTCGACCTCAGGGGCCTCTTTCCGACCGGCCGTTGGCATCGATCGCTGCGGAATGCGTTGACAGTCGTTCGCCCGGCCGCGCAGAATGCGCCCCTGCTCCGGGGTGCACGCATGTTGCGTGCTGAGATGGTTTGATCCGAACCCGAGAACTTGAACCGGTTAGTACCGGCGTAAGAAGAGCCGTCGATCCTTGAGTCGCGCTGCCCTGCCTGGGTTGGCGCGCCACGGGGCGACCTTCGGAGCAACGACCTTGTTGCGAAGGACCGCCATGAACGCCCCCGAACGCCTGGACGAGCTGCTGTCGCTGACACGCGCGCCGTTCCCAGCCTCCCGCAAGATTCACCTCACCGGTTCGCGGCCCGACCTGCAGGTGCCGTTGCGAGAGGTCAGCCTGACCAATGGCGAGACGGTGGTGCTCTACGACACCTCAGGCCCCTACACAGACCCCACCGTTGCGATCGACGTGCGCCAGGGCCTGCCCAGCCTTCGCGCCGGCTGGATCGCCGATCGAGGCGACACCGAGGCCTACGCCGGCCGCGCACCACAGGCGCTGGACGATGGGGCCAAGCACGCCGAGCGTGTCGCCGACAGCCTGGCCGCGTTGCGCGCCGAGGCCGAAGCCCTGCAACGCACACCGCGCCGCGCCAAGAGCGGCGCCAACGTCACCCAGATGCACTACGCCCGCCGTGGCATCGTGACACCCGAGATGGAGTTCGTCGCGCTGCGCGAGAACGGACGCCGCGAATGGATGGCGCAGTACCTGGCCGATGCCAAGCGTGAGCAGCGCCGCGCCGGCAACGGCATGGGTGCGATGCTGCCGCGCGGGCCCATCACGCCCGAGTTCGTGCGCGACGAGGTGGCGCGTGGCCGCGCGATCATCCCGGCCAACATCAACCACCCGGAAGTCGAGCCGATGGCGATCGGCCGCAACTTCCTGGTCAAGATCAACGCCAACATTGGCAACTCTGCCGTCACGTCCAGCATCGAGGAAGAGGTCGAGAAGCTCGTGTGGGCGATCCGCTGGGGCGCCGACAACGTGATGGACCTGTCGACCGGCCGCCACATCCACACCACGCGCGACTGGATCGTGCGCAACTCACCGGTGCCGATCGGCACGGTGCCGATCTACCAGGCGCTGGAAAAGGTCGGCGGGGTGGCCGAAGACCTGACCTGGGCGATCTTTCGCGACACGCTGATCGAGCAGGCCGAGCAGGGGGTGGACTACTTCACCATCCACTCCGGCGTGCGGCTGCCGTTCATCCACCTGACCGCGGACCGTGTCACCGGCATCGTCTCGCGCGGGGGCTCGATCATGGCCAAGTGGTGCATCGCGCACCACCAAGAGAGTTTTCTGTACACGCACTTCGAAGAGATCTGCGAGATCATGAAGGCGTACGACGTCAGCTTCTCGCTGGGTGACGGCCTGCGCCCCGGCTGCGCGTCCGACGCGAACGACGAAGCCCAGTTCGCCGAGCTGCGCACGCTGGGCGAGCTGACGCAGGTCGCGTGGAAGCACGATGTGCAGACCATGATCGAAGGCCCGGGCCACGTGCCGATGCACATGATCCAGGCGAACATGGACGAGCAACTGAAGCACTGTCACGAGGCGCCGTTCTACACGCTGGGCCCGTTGACGATCGACATCGCGCCGGGCTACGACCACATCGCGAGTGCGATCGGCGCCGCGATGATCGGCTGGATGGGCACCGCGATGCTGTGCTACGTGACGCCCAAGGAGCACCTGGGCCTGCCCGACCGCGACGACGTCAAGCAAGGGATCATTGCCTACAAGATCGCGGCCCACGCGGCCGATGTCGCCAAGGGCCACCCGGGCTCGCGCGCCCGCGACGACGCGTTGTCGAAGGCCCGCTTCGATTTCCGCTGGACCGACCAGTTCAACCTCAGCCTGGACCCGGACACCGCGCGCGAGTTCCATGACGAAACGCTGCCGAAAGACAGCAGCAAGGTGGCGCACTTCTGCTCGATGTGTGGGCCGAAGTTCTGCTCGATGAAGATCACGCAAGAGGTGCGCGACTACGCCGCCAGCCTGGGTGTGGCCGAAACCGAAGCGCTGGACCGCGGCATGGCCGAGAAGTCCGGCGAGTTCCGCGCCGGCGGCGGCGAGATCTACATCCCGATCCATAACGACAAGGCTTGACGCAGTGGCCACCATGCATGTGGGCATTGCCGGCGCTGGTTTGCTGGGCCGGTTGGCGGCTTGGCGGCTGGCGCAGCGCGGCTGCAGCGTCAGCGTGTTCGACCCGGCCGCGGGCCCTCAGCCGACGTTCGACGGGCAGGGCGCCGCTGCGTTCACGGCGGCCGGCCTGTTGAGCCCGATGGCCGAGCGCGACGTCGCCAGCGACCGGGTCGCCCAACTGGGCTGGCGCTCGATTGCGTTGTGGCGTGGCATCGTGCAGGCCCTGCCTGGGTCGCCGTTTTTCGCCGATCGCGGCAGCCTGCTGCTGGTGCACCGGGGTGACCTTGGCACGGCGCAACGCACCCTCGCGCGCCTGCCCACCCCTGGCACCGGTGCGCATGCTCCCGTGGCGCTGACGAACGACAAGCTGACCGCCATCGAGCCGGCGCTGCGCGGCGTGTCGCACGCCTGGCTGCTGCCGGGCGAGGGCCAGATCGACCCGGTGCAGACGCTGCGTGCGCTGCATGACGGCGCGCCGTCGGTGCATTGGCACTGGGGCCAGCGCGTGATCGATCTGGCGCCCGGCACGCTGCGTCTGGCAGATGGCAGCTGGCGGCGCTTCGATGCCGTGCTGGACCTGCGCGGCCTCGGCGCGCGGCCCGAGCTGCCACTGCGCGGCGTGCGTGGCGAGACGGTGTGGCTGCGCGCACCGGGTCATGGCCTGACGCGGCCGCTGCGGCTGCTGCACCCGCGCCACCGCATCTACATCGCGCCGCGGCCGGGCGATGTGCTCGTCGTCGGTGCGAGCGAGGTCGAGAGCGAGGACCGCAGCGAGGTGTCGTTGAAGAGCGCAGTCGAGCTGATGTCCGCGGCGCAAAGCGTGATGCCGGCGTTGCAAGAGGCACGCATCCTGCGGTTAGACCGCAACCTGCGTCCCGCATTGCCGGACCACGAGCCGCGCATCGACACCCAGCCTGGCCTGGCCCGCATCAACGGCTTGTTCCGTCACGGTTGGTTGATGGCACCGGCGCTGGTCGACGACACGCTGCGCGCGATGGAGCTGGCATGACGAATAACCGCACGACCGACATCCTCGTCAACGGCGAACCGGTGGCCGATGCCGAGGGCCTGAACCTGGCCGAGCTGCTGGTCCGACTGGGCGAGCCAGCCGACCAAGTGGCCACGGCGCTGAACGGCAGTTTTGTGGCCCGCGATCGCCGGGACGACGTACAGCTGGCCGGCGGCGACCGCATCACCGTCTTCAAAGCCATCGTCGGAGGGTGAACACCATGGCACCTGCAACGACGCCGTGGTCGCTCTACGGCACGCCCTTGAACAGCCGCTTCCTGCTCGGCAGCGCCGGCTATCCGTCGCCCCAGGTGTTGCGCGATGCCATCGCAACGGCCGGCGCGCAGGTCGTGACAGTCGGGCTCAAGCGTTCGCTCGCGGCGGGCGCGGGCGACAACGGCTTCGTCGACATCGTGTGCGGCAGCGGCGTGCACCTGCTGCCCAACACCGCCGGCTGCCGCAGCGCACGCGAAGCCATCGTGCTGGCCCAGATGGCGCGCGAGCTGTTCGGCACCCGCTGGGTCAAGCTCGAGGTGACTGGCGACGAGCACACGCTGCAGCCCGAGCCGTGGGAACTGCTGGACGCGGCAACGCAACTGGTGCGTGACGGTTTCCAGGTCTTTCCGTACTGCACCGACGACCTGGTGGCCTGTCGCCGGCTGCTGGACGCCGGCTGTGAGGTGCTGATGCCCTGGGGGGCGCCGATCGGCTCGGGCCAGGGCCTGCTGAACCCCTATGCGCTGCGCACCTTGCGCGAGCGCCTGCCGGGCGTGCCGTTGATCGTCGACGCGGGCATCGGCGCGCCGCACCACGCCGCGCGGGCGATGGAGCTGGGTTTCGATGGCGTGCTGCTGAACTCGGCGGTTGCACAGGCGCGCGAGCCGGTGCGCATGGCTGCGGCCTTTGCTCTCGCCATCACGGCCGGGCGCCTGGGTTACGAAGCGGGCGTGATGGCGCCGCAGGACATGGCCGTGCCCAGCACGCCGGTGGCCAACGGGCCGTTGTTGATCGGCTGACGAGGGGTACGCGCATGTCAGCGAACTGTCGAGGAACGCACAAACCCCAACGCCCTGTTGCAAGCGCGGGGAAATGCTTTCTCCAGTTCGTGCCGCATCGGCCGACAACGATCGGATCACGTTGCTTCCGATCGCCACCCACCGATGCCACTTGCCCGCCCCCCTGCCGAATCCGAACGAGGCATGTCGCGTGGCGCCTTCTGGTTGATGCTGCGGCGCATCGCCGTCTTTGCAGCGTGCGTCGACCTGGTCTACCTGGCGACGTTCTTCGCGCTCGGCATGCCGGTGATGGCGTTGGTCAACCTGCTCAGCGTCGGCATGTACGCCGCGGCCTATGTGTTGCTCGGAAAGCGGCGCAACCTGCCTGCCGTCACGCTGATGTGGACCGAGGTGCTGGTCCATGCCTGCGCCTGCACGGTGCTGCTGGGCTGGGACAGTGGCACGCACTACTTCCTGCTGGTCTTCTTGCCGGCGGTGGCGATCAGCCGCTCACCGCGGCACGCGATCGTCGCGATGGGCTTCGTGCTCGCGGTCTATCTGGGCCTGGATGCGGTGACGCAGGCGGTGCCGGTGGCCTACCCGCTGGCGTCGGGGCCGTTGATGGCGCTGCGCTGGCTCAGTATCACGGTCGTCTTCGTGATGTTCGGCTACACCGCGCGCTACTACACCCAGCGGGTGCACGAGGCCGAAGGCCGGCTCTACGACCTGGCGACGACAGACACGCTGTCGGGCCTGTGGAACCGCCGTCAGTTCCTGCAGATGGCGCACGCCGAGATCGACCGCGCCAGCAGGCACAACACGCCGCTCGCGCTGGTGCTGGCCGACATCGACCACTTCAAGCTGGTCAACGATCAGCACGGGCACGACACCGGCGACCGCGTGATCCAGCATGTGGCCGGCCTGATGCGCCACCAGGCCCGCACCGGCGACCTGATCGGCCGCTGGGGCGGCGAAGAGTTTGTGATGCTGCTGCCGATGACCGACGGCAACGGCGCACTGGAGTTGAGCGAACGCATACGCGCCAGCATCGAACAGATCGCCTGCCAGCCGGGTGGCGTCGCGGTGCCGGTGACCATCTCGCTCGGTGTGTGCGAGGTCTTGCCGGGGCAGCCGCTGGACCACGCCTTCAAGAACGCCGATGCGGCGCTCTACACCGCCAAGAACGCCGGCCGCAACCAGGTCTGCGTGGCGCCGCTGGCCCTGCCGGCGCGCCCCACCGTGCCGCAGGCTGCGCGCAGCCCCGCCGAGGCCCAGGCGCACGCGCTGCCGGCCGCCTGACACTTTCCAACCGCCGAGCCCCGGCACCGGGGCTCGCGCCTCGTGTGGCGGTGCGTGGCACGCACACGCCATGAACCTACCAATCGTCTGGAGCATTGCCGGCACCGATTCCGGCGGCGGCGCCGGCCTGGCCGCTGACCAGCGCGCCGCAGAGGCGCTGGGCACCCATCTGTGCCCGGTGGTGGCGGCGGTCACCGCGCAGAACAGCGTCGCCGTGACGCAGGTGCAGCCGGTGCCGCCCGACTGGCTCGACGCGCAACTCGCGGCGCTGGCAGTGGACATGCCGCCACGTGCCATCAAGTGCGGCTTGCTGGGCAGCGTCGACAACTTGCGGGTGTTGCTGCGCTGGGTCGACCGGCTGCGTGCCGACCACGGCCCTGTTCCGTTGGTGGTCGACCCGGTGCTGGGTGCCAGCACCGGCCGTGCCTTTGTCGACGAGGCCCTGCTGGCCGCCTACCGCGAAGAACTGCTGCTGCGCACGACACTGCTGACGCCGAACCGGCGCGAGGCTGCGCTGCTGATGGGCGAACCGCCCGACAGCGTGCGCGATGCAGCGGCCGTGCCGGCGCTGGCGCGCGCGCTGCGCTCGCGTGGTGTGCACGCCGTCGCGATCACTGGTGGCGACAGTGCATCCCTGAACGATCTCGTGCTCGACTGGGTCGACACCCCGCAAGCCGCCGGCTGGTTGGCTGCGCCGCGCATCGAAACGCCCCACCACCACGGCACCGGCTGCACCTTCGCCAGCAGCGCTGCCGCAGCGATGGCGTTAGGCCATGTGCCAGCTGATGCGTTGGTGCTGGCCAAAATGGCCACGCTGCATGCCTTGCAGTGCGGTGGTGCCGTGGGGCAGGGCGCGGGGCCGGTGCGTGCGTCTGCTGGCTTTGGCGAAGACCCGCTGCTGATGCCGCTGCTCTCGTGGGGTGAGGCGCCGGCTTTCGCGGCCCCGCGCAAGCCTGCAGACGAACCGCTGGGCCTGTACGCAATCGTCGACAGCGCAGCGCGCGTGCGGCAGGTGCTGGCCGCCGGCGTGCGCACGGTGCAACTGCGCATCAAAGACGGCGCCGTCGACGAGAACACGCTGCGCGATGAGATCCAGGCGGCCGTGCAGGCCTGCCGTGCCGCCGGCGCGCAACTCTTCATCAACGATCACTGGAAATTGGCCATCGAGCTGGGCGCGCCGGGCGTCCACCTGGGCCAGGAGGACTTGATGGCGCTGGGCGAAGCTGGGCGCGCGGCACTGGCCGCCAGCGGCGTCGCGCTCGGCATCAGCTCGCACAGCCTGTGGGAACTGGCGCGTGCACGGGCGCTGGCGCCGCGCTACATCGCCTGTGGCCCGGTGTGGCCCACGCTGACCAAGCGCATGCCTTGGCGCTCGCAAGGGCTGGACAACCTGCGCTGGTGGTGCCGCATGGCTGATCGCCCGGTGGTGGCGATCGGCGGCATCCTGGCGCCCGAGCAGGCTGAAACCGCAGCCGCCTGCGGCGCCGACGGCGTGTGCGTGGTTCGAGGCTTGGGCGAGCGACCGGCAGTCACCGTGCCCGGCTTCCAGCAAGCGCTGCAGGTGGGGCGACAGGCGGCGCGCTTGCCCGCCCCGGCGTTGCCGCACCCGATGCTGGGTTGACCAGCGTCAGGTCGCCTTGAGCTTGCCGGCAAACGCCAGCAGCGCGTCGACCACGCCGGCCATCGCGGCGGCGGTCTTCGGGTCTTTCAGCGCACCAGCCTCATCGAAGGCGTCACCAGCACGGCTCAACGCGTTTTGCTGAGGCTGCACGACCATCTGGAAGTTCATCTGGAAGTACTGGCGCAGGTAGTTCATCGAGCGCAGACCACCCAGCGCACCAGGCGAGGCAGAAAGCAGACCGACTGGCTTGTTGGCGGTGGTCGCCAGGCCCGCGGGCAGGCCGTCGCCCGCGCCCAGGCGTGAGAGCCAGTCGAAGGCGTTGATCACCAGCGGCGTCGGGAAGCCGTTGTACTCGGGCGTGACGACGAGCATCGCGTCGGCCAGCGCCAAGGCAGCCTGCAGCGTGCGGGCGCCTGCGGGCACGCCGCTGGCGACTTCGAGGTCGCCGTCGTACAGCGGCAGCGCCAGTGCGCGCAGGTCCAACATGTTCACCTCGGCGCCGCGTGAGCGCGCCAACCCGGCCACCACGTGAGCCAGTCGCAAGTTGTACGAACCCTGGCGTTGGCTGCCGGAGATCAAGAGCAGGTTCATGGCGGTCCTTGGTGGGGTCAGGCGGAGATCAAGTCACGTACACATCGCCTTGATGTCTTCGGGAATCGGGATCGACTTCAGCTTGTAGCTGCCCGGCACGCGCACGACGAAGGCGCGCGTCTCGCGGCCCTCGCACAGCAGCTCGTCGTCGCGCAGGATGCGGTGGTGCTGGATCAGCACCTTGGCGCGCCACTCTTCTACATGCGTGTGCACTTCGAGCGTCTGGCCGTAGGTGGCCGGCAGCAGGAAGCGGGTGTTGATCTCCAGCAGCGGTGTGCCGACGATGCCGCGCGTCAGCTCCAACTCGCGCCACGTCGGCACGCCGCAGGCCATGAAGAAGGCCAGCGAGGCCTGGTCCATCCAGCGTGAGAAGTTGGGGAAGAAGACGATGCCGGCGGGGTCGCAATCGCCGAAATGCACGTCGACGCGGTGGATGTGCGTCTTGCTCATCAGATGCGGATGACTTCGATGGAGGGCCGGTCACTGTACAGCGCCAACACTTGGTCGGCACGGCGCGCCAGCACCGCACGCTGGTTGACATAGCCCTTGTCGGTGATCTCGCCGGCGTCGGCGTTCGGCGGTTCGTTCAGCAGCAACGCGCGGGCGGGTGCTTGCGACGATCCGCCACCATCAGCCCGCAGCGTTAGCAGCGCAGCGCGGACCTTGTCGGCGCGCTCGGTCGCATCGATCGCCCTGGCCGCAGCGCTGGGAAAGACCAGCAGCCCGACCTCTTCGCGGTCATGGCCAGTCACCACCACGTCGGCAGCCAGTGGCGACAGCGCGGCCACCGCGCGCACACGCAGCGTGCCCACTGAGACCCAGGTGCCACTCATCAGCTTGAAGTCCTCGGCCACGCGGCCATCAAAGGCAACGCCTTGGCTCGGGTCGTCGGCGTCGACCAGCTTGCCGGCGTCGCCGATCAGGTAGTAGCCGTCCTCGTCAAAGGCCTTGGCGCTGAGTTCGGCTGCGTTGCGATAACCAGCGAAGACGTTCGGCCCACGCACCCGCATCTCCAGCTTGTCACCGCTCGGCGTGAACTTCAACTCGACGCCGGGCAGCGGCGCACCGATGCAGCCGGCGCGATCAATGGCCCAGTGCACGCTGGTGACCGCGGGCGCCGTCTCGGTCGCGCCCCATGACGAGGTGAACCAGATCGGCCGCTCACGCACACGGCCGGCCACCGCTTCGATGCGCTGCCACAGGCTTTGCGGCAGCGCGGCGCCGGCGTAGAACAGGCCTTCCAGCGGCTCGAAGAAGCTGCGGGCAAATCCCTCGTCCGCTTCGAGAAACGGCAGCAGCATGTCGAAGCCGCGTGGCACGTTGAAGTAGAAGTTGGGCCGCACCTCGCGCAGGTTGGCCACGGTCTTCTCGACCAGCCCGGGCATCGGCCGACCCTCGTCGACATGCAGGCTGCCGCCGTGGGCCAGCACCATGTTGAAGTTGTGGTTCGCGCCGAAGGTGTGGCTCCACGGCAGCCAGTCCAGCAGGCGCAGTGGGTGTCGGTTCAAGAAGGGCCAGACCTGCGCCATCTGCTGCTGGTTGGCGCACAGCATGCGGTGCGTGTTGATCACGACCTTGGGCGTGCCAGTGGAGCCGCTGGTCAGCAGGTATTTGGCGTGGGTGTCGGGGGTGATGGCGGCGAAGGCTTGCATCACGGCCGGCGATTCGGTGGCGGCCGCGAGCTGCGCGAAGTCCTGCGCGCCGGTCAACTCTGCAGCGCCGCGGCTGAAGACGACGGGCCGCGATCCGCATGCGGCCCAGTTGGCGATCGGCGGGCCGTAGACGCTCGGCTCGGCGGCGTAGACCAGGGCCGGGTCCAGCGCATCGAGGATGGCGTGAACCTTGGCGTAGTCCTTCGTCAACCGGCAGTAGGCGCTGGAGACGGTGCAAACGGGCCGGCCGACGTGCATCGCGGCCAGCGCCAGCAGCGCGTGGTCGACCGCGTTGTCCGACAGCACGACCACTGGCTTGCCAGCGGGCAGGCTGAGGTCGAGCAGGCCCTGCGCGATGCAGCCGACCTGATCGCGTGCCTGCGCGTAGCTGAGCTGGCGCCAGCTGGTGCCACCGTCGCGCTCGGCCAGGAACGGCGCGTCGGGTGTGGTGATGGCCCAGTGCTCCAACCAGTCGCCGATGCAGCGGGCGAAGGGTTGCAAGGCTTCGGCACTGCGCAGAACGAAGGTGCCGCCGGCCAGGTCCTCGCGCAGCACGCGGGCAGCCGCCAAGGCGCCGGGGTCGCCGAAAGGTTGGATCACGCTCATGGTCAAACTCCGAGACAAGCGGCCAGCGCGTCGCTTCCGGCAAGGGCTGAAGCCTCGCCAGCCAGCACGATCTGACCCTTTTGCAGCACGACCAAGCGGTCGGCCTGCGCGGCCACCTTGCGGTAGTCACGGTCGACGATCAGCGTGGCAATGCCACTGGCGCGGATCTGGCCGATCACGCGCCAGATCTCGGCCACGATCAGGGGTGCCAAGCCTTCGGTGGCTTCGTCGAGGATGATCAAGTCGGGGTGCGTCATCAGCACTCGCCCGATCGACAGCATCTGCTGCTCGCCGCCCGACAGCTGGTTGCCCTGGTTCGTGAATCGCTCGGCCAGCCGCGGGAAGGTCTCGAGAACTCGTTCCAAGGTCCAGTCGCGTCGGCCCTCGCGGCTGGGGCGAGCGGCCATCACCAGGTTTTCGCGCACGCTCAGATTCGGAAACACGCCGCGGCCCTCGGGCACGTAGCCGATGCCGGCGCGCGCCACCTCGTGCGGCATCGCGCGCGACAAGTCTTGCCCACGCACGGCAATGCTGCCTTCGCGCTGCTTCACGTGGCCTAACAGGGTGCGGATCAGCGTCGACTTGCCCATGCCATTGCGGCCAAGCAGGCCAATGGTCTCGCCACCATTCACCGTGATGTCGATACCGTGCAGCACATGGCTGGAGCCGTACCAGGCGTGGATGTTTTTGGCTTCGATGATGGGGGCGGCCATCTCAGTGGGTCCTTGCGTTTGAGGCCGCTTGAGGAGATCTGCGTGTCACGGTCGCGCAGGGCCGGCGGCTCGGGGCACGTTCTCCGGTCCGGCTCGCGGGGAGCCGGGGTGCGCACGCCAAAGTCTCTCGGTCAGCACCGTGTTCTCTGGCGTCGGTTGGGGCGACCGCGAATGAGGACCTCGGAACGCACCCCGAACCACCAGCCACGGCACCCAAGGTGGCATGCCACGGCGTGACACGCCATGGACGGTGCCTGCAGGGTGGGGGTGGTGTTCCCGGGCGCCGGACCTCATTCGCGGTTGCCCCAACGGCACCGGGGCACCACGGTGTTGATGGAGATGAAGAGCGAAGTCCGCCGACAGTGGCCCGCGAGCGGACGGCGAACGGGGGCACCGCCCCCACCCTGCCGCCGCGACCGTAGCACGCTTGGAAGGAGGCTTCTCTCATCTCAATGCCCGCCCAAGTAAGCAGCCTGCACCGCCGGGTCATTGCGGATGTCCTCCGGCCGGGCCGAAGCGATGACCGCGCCATTGACCATCACAGTGATCCAGTCGGCGATGCGGAACACTGCATCCATGTCGTGCTCGACCAGCAACGTGGCGTGACCGGCGCGCAGCTCGCTCAGCAAGGCCAGCATGCGCTCGGTTTCTTCGGCGCCCATGCCGGCCAGCGGCTCATCAAGCAGCAGCACCTTGGGCGCAGTCGCCAAGCACATCGCGATCTCGAGCTGGCGCTTCTGGCCGTGCGAGAGCAGGCCGGCCGGGCGATCGAGTACGTCGTTCAGGCCGGCTCGTGCACTGGCCTCTTGCGCTGCGCCGAGGCTGCGCTCGCAGCGTGCCGCGGTTTGCCACCAAGCCCAGGGGCGTTGGTGCGTGGCCTGCGCAGCGAGCCGGCAGTTCTCCAGCACGCTGAAGTTCGGGAAGATGGTGTTGCGCTGGTAGCTGCGGCCCAGGCCGGCGCGAGCGCGGCGCGGTTGCGTCCAGGCGGTCACGTCTTCGCCCATCAACGCTACCGTGCCGGCCGAGGGCGGGATCTCGCCCGACAGCATGTTGATCAGCGTCGACTTGCCAGCGCCGTTGGTGCCGATCACCGCATGCACCTGGCCCAGCGCGAAATCGAGCGACACGCGGTCCACGGCGACCAGCCCGCCCCAGCGGCGCGTCAGGCCTTCACAGCGCAGCAACGCCTCGCTCATTTGCTTTCACCGAAGAGACGTTGTCGCACCAGCGCTGGCAGGCCGATCAGCCCGTTCGGCAGCAATGCCACGCTGGCGATGATGGTGGCGCCAAGGCCGAGGTGCCAGTGCTTGGCGAAGGGGCCGAACACTGCTTCGCTTTGAAACAGCTCCTGCAGCAGCGTGAACGCAAACGCGCCGAGCACCGCGCCACGCAGGTGGCCCAAGCCGCCGAGGATGATCATGATCAGCACTGCGCCGGACTGGTGCCACGACAACAGCTCAGGGTTCACGAAGCCGTCTTTCACCGCGAACAGAAAGCCCGCCAGCCCGGCGATGCAGCCCGACACGACGAAGGCGGCGAGCTTGTACGGATAGGTCGAGTAGCCGGCCGCGCGCATGCGTTGCTCGTTGGCGTGAATGCCGGCCAGCGCACGGCCGAAGCGAGAGCGGGCCAGTAGCGCGAGCTTGGCGAACACGCCCAGCAAACACACCAGCACCAGGTAGTAGAAGGGCAGCGGCTTGTCGAGATCGATGAGCGTCCAACCACCGATCGCGAGCGTCGGCTTGAAGTACAGGTAGATGCCGTCGGTGCCGCCGCCCAGCGGTGTGTCGTGCACCACGTAGTAGGCCATCTGCGCGAACGCGAGTGTGACCATGATGAAGTAGACGCCCTTGGTGCGCAGCGAGAGTGCGCCCATGAACAGCGCATACAAGCCCGAAACGCCGACGCAAGCCGGCAGCAGCCACCACATCGAGGCCGAGTCGGACTCGGGCGAGAACTTCACCGCGGCGTAACTCGCCAGCCCGAACAGCGCC
>Ga0307515_10001962_pt1 | contig 45526 bp, 64 predicted proteins | sample 17_EM_MG_FD_194513 | JGI IMG/M metagenome (GOLD analysis project Ga0307515, IMG submission 194513) | Populus trichocarpa ectomycorrhiza microbial communities from riparian zone in the Pacific Northwest, United States - 17_EM | ecosystem: Host-associated > Plants > Roots > Unclassified | place... | reverse complement strand
TGCGCACCAAATTTTTCCTAGCTGAGGCTCGCCGGAACACCCCAGCCTTCAGTTTGTAGAATTAATGCAGAAAGTTTTTCCGCCGTGGACGGAAACTGGAAGCGCCACGGAACTAAATATAGTAGGCCCCGGCATCCCGTGGTAGCATTATATAAACCATATGAATCCTGAGTAGTGCACGTAGTTGGCCACCAAATAGCTAGAAACCCCTATGAGAAGTCATTGTCAGCCGTAAGTAGGTATGGCTGAATTGAGACGGGGATTGGCTGTCCCCCCTGTTCCCCCCGGCCCTGGGTTCTGTCACTGATCGGACCAATTTCAAACCATCGTGCATCGTGCTCAAGTTCTTCACTAACCTTGGCGCGCATGGTTCCCAGGCGACACAATGCCACTGGGAATCGTGTTTCCAGACCGACGTAAAAAGGTGTAAGGCCGATGGTGATCAGCATCACGGACGCGCCGGACAGTTACTACAGACCCCCCGGACTCGGTGGTTTGCCCAGCCATGCCTCACCTCGACCGGTGAACTTGGCTCTTGGCATTGGCTGCGATTACGTGGGGAGGGATACCTGCCTCCCCTGGAACTGAGGTAACATACGTGGTAACTAACACCCCGCTCGGGGGGAGGGGGACAGACTACGATCCTGCCTGCTAGAAATGGGGGGAAACATGCGAAAAACCGGTACGCGCGTGCTTGCGTAAGTAACCGTATGTAAAATTATGCTTCGAAGCGGCCCCCGGCCCGCGTGAGTGCAATAATAATTTCGTGTGCGTGGAACGAGGGGCAGAGAAACAATGCGACTGTGAAGGCAGCAAAGCCGACCAGAAGCTCAAGGTCGCGGAAATGGACGGGAGCCCCCCGTCCCCGTCCACCGTGGTGATCATGAAACACTGACGGAAAACGGCCTGCCCTGGGAGTGATCGGCCGGTCATAAGGCTGCCTCGTGTGAGAACGCCTCGAGGCCAGGATTCAGGAAGACTTGGCACGGGTGTCAGTTTTGCTGTCAGGTCTCTCCCATTTACAGGAGGTTGTGTACCTACTGCTCTTGAGTGTGGATCGAGTACTTGGATTGAAAGCACGGATGAGAAGGCCATTACACTTAGGGAATCGTTTGATCAAGGTTTTGACAAACAAAGACAAACAACCACCTGCCGGGTCTTGGCGTCTTTTCCCCAAGATCCTCGTTACCCTTAAGGGGTGGCTATGAATGCACTTATCGAGTAAAATTGACTAGACGAATGTACTTTGCACGGCGATACCACGCACGGACCCCTCGTGATAAAGCCACGACCTGGATGATTCCAGATGGAAGCAAATGGACCCCTTTATCGCCTTCGACCCTGGTGGCAACAATGGTTGTCCCACCATCCTCTGTGCTCGGCTGCGGAATGGACCGAGACTATTGTTAGTGTGCACGTGACCATTCTCTTTGATGTTCTAAATCCGACCGTGAATGGGATGTTGCACGGTGTACCGAGCGAGTCAATTCGAGGGTGGCCAGAGCGGGGGGTATAAAACCAGGGGGGAAAAGAGCCCACTGCCCAACCACCCCGACCTTCCCCCACACTCAACGTCAGTCATCCTTCAGGCCTCAGGGCGGACTGCGATTCCACGTTTCTTTCGCTTCCCGAACAGTGCTCCGAACTCTTGACGAGTCGGATTTTCAAATTTCCCCGCCCCTTTCTTTCTCTTTCCTCCATCCGTTGGGCCTCCGTAATGAAGACGTCCACTCTACTTCTACCTTTCCTTACCGCAGCCCTCTCCCTCATTCCGTCCGCACACGGTCACGGCTTCGTATACATTTTCGGTGTCGACGGAAACAGCACCGAGGGGGGGATTCCGAGTGGGAAAAGTGTCTCCTCGCCGATCCGACAGGTCACCTCCCAAGATCCGATCCATGGTGCTACGAACCCGTCCGTAAACTGCGGTACGGGTGCCCCCAACGCTGCTTTGGTCGTCGACGCGATGCCTGGCAGTAACCTGACCTGGGACTGGAGGACATCAAGCCTCGGAAACTGGCCTCACAATACCGGTGCGTTTTCAATCTATCCTACAAGAATTGTACACATTTTTTTAATCATTCCACCCGCACCCCCCAGGCCCAATGCTGACCTATCTCGCCTCTTGCGGGTCTACCACGTGTGATGAATTCGACTCAAGGACCGCTAAATGGTTCAAGGTCGACCAGGTTGGCAAGGGCAGCGATGGGAAATGGGTTCAGCAGAAAATTAGTCAGTTCTTTTCATCCTTTACGCATGCACTTGGTCTAATACCCATAAAAAGTGGATGGGGGCGTTTACTCCACTAATCTTCCAAAGAATCTTGCTCCAGGAGAATACTTAGTCAGGCACGAGATCATCGCCCTTCATTTGGCGAACCAGAAAGGTGGGGCCGAATTCTACCCCTCCTGCCAACAGATCAGAGTTGGCGGGAGTGGCACGGGAGCCCCCACCCAGGACGAACTGCTTAGTTTTCCGGGAGCATACTCTGACGACGACCCCGGCATCTATACTCCCGACGTGCGTTGCTCCTACAAGCCCATTTCCATTGATCACCCATCTGACTCATGAGGGATTTCCAGGTCTTTGACCCTAGCGTTGACTACGTCTTCCCTGGCGGACCCATCGCTAAATTTGTCACATCTTCCGCCGGCGATCCTAACGATGGTACGAGCACAAGCATTTCACCGTCGAGCACTCGCAGGCCGACGTCAACTACGAGCGTTATGTCACCTGCTGTCCCCACAGGCACCGGAGACCCAGCGACGGACGGTTCCTCGAGTTGTTCGCTGAGGAGCAACAGGACCCTGCTTAAACGGTCGAACAGGAATAATCGTCGCTCAGACCACACTCACCCCCGCCGTATGTCAAGGATCATGGGAAAGTTGCTCCATGGCACCACCTGGTGATTCCTCTCCACGCCCCGTTTCTTTTCTTTCCCATGGTTTTACGAATCTCGGATCGGGTCCTCTATGCCGCGCATATATGGTTCCCATCAAGTTGCTTTCCCTGGGCGTTTCCTTACGAAACCACGTCTTGTAACGCTATGTGTTATGACTGACCCACGTTCCCTCATTGTGTTTTTACTCCGACCATAGTCACCCTCGTTTGTAGCTGATATTTCTGGTAGATACTGATGCCTGTTCTGTGAGCAAGATCTCACGATGTAACTCAATCTCATTATTTGTTTCCCGTATCCGTGGTGTTGAGTTCAGGATCTGAGCGAGTTGGACGATTGTTACTACTGATCTCAGGGGGGTGCTTCATGATGCGTGCGTGAATTGATGTGATGCAGTATACATAACCGGCGTGTGATAATACAGAGAAAGGTGACTTCTACTCTGCCGTTGTTGGCCGTGCTGTATCATTCATTAGAACGACCGTTGAGAACACGCAGGTCAAAGGGTACGTACTGTAGATCAGCTGAGAGCTGTGGTGCACGATCCTCTTAATGGTCCCCTCCTTTTCGAGATGCCTGATGGCCACCCTGGCAAGGCTGCCGTTGATCTTCAGCCTCTCAATCAAGATCGACTGCGAGATGAATTTGAAGGTTGGAACTTCTTTGAGAATACGGTCGTAGATGGTCTTGTCGAGGACAACGGCATGGACCGCCTTGTCCTTGACCTTTCCTTTGGACCATTTCTTCTTCTTTGCGGATTTACCGCCACTCGAGGTAGCGGACTTGGCTGCGGTTTTGGGGGGCTACAGAACGAAAATCGTCAGCTTTGCAGGGAAAACGAGTGGATGTCATCCAAAGTGAAGAACTGCAATCCATCATAATGTCCTGCTCAAGACCGGCAACAGCACCACAGGATGTTACCTGCAGGAGAACCAGATGGCTTTGGAAGACAAGAAGATACGGAACACTCACCATGTCTTTGGGGAGAGGAGGTCGTCGGTAGAGATGGGCTCGATGGCCTGCGTTGTGTTTACAGCCACAATTCCCACGGTAAGAACGAGTTGTGACCGTGTGATCAGATCTCCCGGGCCGGCATACTTTTCAATCTGTATCTGCAACTGTAACAAACGACGAGCATCGAGAACCCGGCCTATGCCCAATGGGTCAGAGAAGGGTGTGCGGTGAGGGGTGGTTCCTCTGGCGGTTTAGTTTAGGATTGCCCTCGGACAAGTTAAAGTTTCGTTCAACACTTTACTTCCTTTAAGACCGTCCAGCCAATCACATGTGTCGGGTAACAGACGTCCGGAACTCCGAGCCTGAGCTTCAAGGCTCCTAAGACGTCGACCTTCCCCGCTAGTATATACTCAACCGTCAATGAGCGGACGGCACTGAGTGACCGAGAAGTATCCAAAGCCCTCCAAGATATAAAAGGCAACTCTGCGTGTTCGCCCTCTACTATATATACTACCTGGCTCTTCCTCTAGCATATTCACCCACCACGCGACCACGCGATGACTCTCGAAGAATTCACCCACGAGGAAGTTGAGAAGGTGGGTTGCAGCCCTCTGCTTCCGCGCAGGATCCTACTGAGCAAATTCTTACAGCATAACAAGGAAGGCGACCTCGTCCGTCCAATTCACGTGTTTAACTACCCCACAAAATTCCTGACCACTCCGTTCATAGTGGATTGTCATCGATAGTAAAGTCTACGATGTCTCTAGGTTCGCCAACCTACACCCCGGTGGTCTCGCCGTTCTTCTCGCGGACGGCGTTGGTATGTCCACCCCATGGTCACCATTAAATTCCAAACGCTGAGAGTTGTGCCGGGAACACCCAGCCGGAAAGGATTCAACAAACATATTCTTTGGCCTCCACAGACACGAGGTTCTCCTAAAACCCCAGTACGCTCGGCTTCAGATTGGAAAGATTCGGGGCCAAGAGGAGGTCGTCAAGCCCCCAATCCCCGGAGAAATATCAACGGTTCCATATGCTGAACCTACGTGGCTCAACAAGGGGTTCTACAGTCCCTACTACAACGATTGTCACAGGAGGTTCCACAGGGCTGCTCGGAAGTTTTTTATGCAAGTCGTTTATCCTGACGCCATCAAGTGCGAAGAGTCGGGGAAGCGTATCTCACAGGATGTTGTTGACAAGTTATGGTTGGTGTTTTCTGCCCCATTGATCACTACTGTAACTAATAGTATGGAATCCAGCGAAATGAATATATTTGCGATGAGACTTGGGCCCGGCAAACATCTCCAGGGACGGACTTTACTCGGCGGAGTTATCAGGACCGAGGAATACGACCACTTCCACGAGGTTCGTAAGCTTCGATCAACTAGAGCCCACGAGCTTTCTAAACATTGCACAGTTGATTTTAAACTTGGAGCTTGCTCGTTGCGGCTGCCGTGGGTACGTTGACGGCTTCCTCGCGGGAGGTATTATCGGTCTCCCACCGGTCCTCAACTTTGGCTCGGATGAGATCAAAGCCCAAGTTGTCCCAGAGGTTTTGGCCGGCAAGAAGTTTATTTGCTTAGCCATCAGCGAGGCGTTTGCCGGGAGCGATGTCGGTGGTTTACAAACCACAGCGGTGAGAGATGGCGATCACTGGGTAATTTCCGGCACCAAGAAGTACGTGTCCTGTCGCGATCCGGCAAATACATGGCTCAGAGACTGAACCCTGTCTTAGGTGGATTACGAATGGCACATTCGCCGACTACTTTACTGTGGCATGCAGGACCGAGGTCGGTGCCTTATTTTTTTCGCCTCCTCCCGCACCGAATATGGTTTAGGGAGGATACACTGTTATCCTCGTCCCGAGGGGCGAAAATCTCGAGACAAAAGCGATCAAGACAGCTTACTCGTCCACTGCCGGAACCGCGTTCGTGACCTTTGACAAGGTTCGAGTCCCTACGTCAAATACATTAGGGAAGGTCGGAAAGGGAATGCAGGTCATCTTGAGCAATTTCAACCACGAGGTAATCCTGTCGTATCGCGTCGCTTTCTAGCACTAACGTGGTGATCCAGAGGTGGATGATTGCTGCCTGTGCACTAGGCATGCAGCGGTTGGTTGTTGAAGAGTGCCTCAAGTATGTCAGATATTGCCGAGTTCTTATCTTGATTCTCATACACGAGAAGGTGGTCAAATCAGCGCATTGCGTTCGGAAAGCCTTTGCATGCCCAAGCCGTCGTCAGGGCCAAGTTAGCTGGGATGATTTCTCGCGTCGAGTCCTCCCAGAATTGGATCGAATCAGTCACCCACCAGATGAACCACGTAAATCCACAACCCAAGTGCGGCGAACAGCTCCCTAACTTGTGTTGCGCAGATGTCTTACGACGAACAATCCGACAAGCTGGCTGGCGTGATCGGCTTATTGAAACAGTTCGTAACTTTCCGAGAACAATCGTCCACCTGTGCTCACACTTCCACAGGTATATCACACGCACAGGTAGGGAAATCGCCGAAGACGCTACGCAAATTTTTGGTGGAAGGTCTGTGACGGTGACAGGGATGGGCAAGTTGATCGAAAACGTACGTCCGACCTCTTTACTACACATCCTCCGAGCAAGTACCGTCTAATCGTTTGCGGTTTAGTTCCACCGAACTTCACCCTATGATGCAATTCTCGGAGGAAGCGAGGATGTCATGGTGAGATCTCGAGTCTACGAATTGTGCAACTAGCCTGACGTATTGGATAGGGTGATTTGGGGATCCGGCAAGCTATCAGGAAGATGCCGAGCAGTGTAAGGTTGTAGAGAAGTCCGAACAAGGCCAAAGTCCTTGTGCAACAGTTTGACTTCCGCCTGATTACTTTCTCGTGTATTTGATCAAAGGAACTGAAAGCGATGTTGACTGCTTATGAAGTGATCGGGGTGGTTCCTCCTGACTCGTTTCCTCCCGTTGTCCACACCAACAAGGGTCTTTCTCAGCACACAGCCAATGAGCCACACAATCGGAAAGGACGCGGTAAATACTCGCACATTGCGGATGGAGGTCGCACGAATTATATCCTGCTGCGCGATAGATCATCATCAATCAAGCCCTATGCCCTAGGTGATGCACGTCCACATAAAATATCCGTTTCATATCCAAAACCGAGTAACCGAAAGGGGGACGCGAAAGGTGAATCAGAATTTCGTGCTGCGAGGAGACTGCATGATGCCCCATTCGTCCGCCCCGGTTGGGGGAAGATTTGGGAGGGTGGAGGCTTTGCTTTTTGATTTGGTGGAACGGAACCCCATAATCGAAGTAGTGACTCGCTTCAGAGAAAACGTGGAACTACGATTCGATGAATTCTCCTGCAGAGGCTTTGGGGGGGCCGCGGTCGCCATCTGGCTGGAAGAAAGGAAGTCCGAGAATGAGGACGGGGTTTGCGGAGTATGTAGTGTTTTCTGTTCGGCCGAGGTGAAAACAGGTCGAGGGCCGCCCAGTTCCGTGGAGTTGAGGGGGCTTTCTACAAGGGCGTTAGTGCGATCGTATATAATTCCGGCGAGCCAACGTACCGACAGCATCCTCCCCAACTTCGTTGTCGTCCGAAGCAAAGCGATGCCTCATGGAAGGATCGATTGGATTAATAGGACTTAAGCGGCCACCAAATTCCTCCCCCGGTTCGCCTCGGTACATACGACCCTCGGCGTCGGTGAAGTGGTACCTGCGGGTATTCGAATCATAACCGGTACGCGTGAAGCCAGAAGGCAAGCGGTGAGCGTCCTATAGAACGAGGGTTGGATCACGGTGGGGTTATAGGGGGGGGAGTAAGGGCTTACAGTGTCAAGGTCAGTCCAGTGGCGAGGCATGGTGAGTTGGGGGGTGAGTAAGAGAGGGAAAGCACCGCAGCTAGCGGGAGTTGCTGCTTATATAGCTTCTGAGGGTGCAGTTTGCTGACTGTAACGGTAGCTTGCCGCGGTAATCATCGGACGGCGCTGACGTTGGGCATCCGACGCACAGCGCTGACAATGTTCGCAGGGGGATAACAATGAAAACCGGTTCGGGTCGTGTGGTCCAGGAACGCAGATCAGGGGTAAGGCGGTGCGAAAAGGACGGGTAGTTGCCTCGTACATACCAAACCCGTGATCTGCAATCAGATTCTCCTCGTGAGCACTGAGTGAGAGTCGAGGCACCGATCGAGGGGGGGACCGTCCGGGAAGAACGGGAAGCGATTCGCTTGCCTTCGGATCCGTCAGTTTCTTACGCGTTTCCGGTACAGCACTAAAAGTGAGGGGTGCTCGCACAAGGCTGCTTCGGTCATCCGTGGGTGGGAAATAATTGGTGTTATCGACGAGTGCACCAGAAACATAAATTTCAGGATGTGGGTGTCAATCGTTGCTGTGACATAAAGTCAGGTTATAGGATTATCAGAACAACATAGATACTCGAATTCGAATCCAGAACACAAAGGAGAAAACCGCTGGGTCGGTTACAGCCAGCAACTCCTTCAGTCTCTTTATTCCTCCCATTACTCCCTTTGACCTCCTGGGGTGGTTGACTTGAACCTTACGACCGCACGCTTACGGTCAGCTACACGTTTGGGCTGTTGAGAGTCTCCGTCCATGGGCTCAACGCTTGGTTTCATCATACCCCTCATGTGAGCTGCAGTGCTCGAGGCAGCGGTTGTAGCTGAGCGCCTAACAGTCACGGGAGAGATGGCAGAGGGGGACCGCTGGCTGTCACCGTCGTGTGATTGTTTTTTCGAGTGCCCAGGCCTGGTGAAATATTTCCCCCGTGACCTGATGAATGATGCAGCGGTGGTGGACGATCTCTTCAGTGAAGCGACGGTTGGAATGCTTATCGTGTGTTGTGGACGAGGCGGAAGTGATTTGGTGTGAGCTGAGTATATCCGTAAAGGGCTTGGATGTCGACCCGGATTCCTTGGGAGATGGGTCATCTGGATATTTGTCAGTAGATGCAGCCAGCAGAGTGTAGATCATTGCCCACCGACAGGCTCTTTCGAGTAGGGTGGAGGCGGCCGTCGAGGAATCGTTGTGGGTGGTTCGGGCCTGACGGGAGTCAAGATGCCATACTCGTTCCCTGGCCCGCTCCGCCACATTCGGCCATCGCCATCGCGAAAGTAATTTCGACGCTCATCAGCATCATAGCCTACCCGCCTGAAACCTTCTGGGAGTCGGTGTTCATCCTTGGGGATGTTACGCAATCAGGTCGTGCGTGAGTCGGCGAGATAACAGTCCTTACTGAATCCAAGTCTGTCCAACGTCTGGGCATACCCGCTAGAGGTTTAAAGTGAAGAAGAGAGTTACATGAAGGTGTAAAGGGAAACCGTGGATATACAGCGATTGCCGGGACATCCGTGAGAGAGAGGAAGGTCCGATCGAGACGCGTAAGTCAAAGTCGCGGTCATTCACTCAAACACGCATACCTTGACATCCGCACCGTCTGCAAGCCAAGATGCCGCTGGAAGCCACCATGATGATTATCGACAACTCGGAGTACATGCGCAACGGCGATTATATCCCAACCAGGTTTGGAGCACAGGCGGACGCCGTCAACACCGTCTTCCGAACGAAGATCGACTCGAATCCTGAAAACACGGTCGGGATCATGACAATGGCTGGCAAGGGGTGCGTCTCCGACTCATGGTATCTCCAACTTGCGACGTTTCTGACAGTTTTGAATCGATGCCAGCCCGGAGGTTCTTGTAACACACACAAAAGAGCTCGGGCAGATCCTCCAGGCCGTACATTCTACTGCCGAAAAAATCGGAGGAGAGGCCGACATCACGACCGCTATTGCGGTTGCCCTACTTGTTCTCAAACATCGGCAGAATAAGAACTTGCGCCAGAGGATCATTGTTTTTGTCGGATCACCGCTCACCGGTCAGGCGGCGGACGAATCGAGCATGGTCAAACTAGCGAAGAAGTTGAAGAAGAATAATGTTGCCGTGGACTTTGTCTCGTTTGGCGATGGGATTGAGGAAGGTCCATCGAACGTGCTGAGGACGTTCTCCGAGACCGCCTCAAGTGCGGAAAACTCGTATGTGATCAACTCGACTTTGGATCGCGTAAGGTTATCTTACGCCCGGTTTAGACATTACATCGCCGTACAACCCGGTCAGCTGCTGCTATCTGACGCACTGCTATCATCCGCTGTGCTAGCGGCGGACCGTGGCCTACCAGATGAACTCATGGGAGCGGCCGGTCCGTCCGTTCAGGGTGAAGGCAGCACTACAAACCAGTTTGAATTCGGGGTAGATCCCAGTCTCGACCCGGAGCTTGCTATGGTCTGCAGCAACCCCAGTTTGACTTTGGTGCTGGGTCTTACTTAAATTTAACAGGCTCTACGGATGTCGATGGAGGAGGAGCAGGCACGTCAAGCGGCAGCCGCGCAGTCAACGGTCGCGCCAGTACCGGAACCACCTACACCGAAAGTTGCCCCACCTGCGCCTGCTCCAGAAACAGTCCCCGCGGACCCTACGGATGAAGAAGAGGCTGCGATGTTGAGGGAGGCGCTGGCAATGTCCGAGGCGGATGATGTACATATGGAAGAAGGTGGCGGAGATGATGATGATGAGGAAGAAGCCATTCAGAGAGCCATCGCAATGAGCATGCAGAAAGAGGACAAGGAGAAGAAACTGTAGAAACTATGTACAGTCGGTGCACACCTTGCAATCCCCTAAACACGGCCCACGAGTCGATCGCGTCTGCCAACTGCCTCTAGCTCTCGATCACGCACGATGAGGATTCGTGTCTCGACTGTTCCGCCTCTGCCGCTTGCGAAGGTTTGGTCAAGCTTGAGCTCCCTATCTTCTGCTGCAACTGTCAGCAACCTCAAGCACTTGTTGTGCCTCCAGGTCCCGACTCTCAGGGGGCTGAGAGGTGACCAGATCCAACTCTTTGTGGATGACTTTGAACTTCTTGACGCGTCGCCCATCGACGCTGTCCGCGAAAATGACCTAGTGTAGTAAGTATATATTTTACCGAGCCCCAATGCCGCCGTATTTACCCGCCTCAAAGCGTCAAACGGGTCAATTCGAGTATTCCGACACCAGGTGCGATGCTCTAAAACCTTTCAAACATTCACCCTTGACAACTCCCGTGTAGTACTTAGGAAGAGGAAACGTTCGAAGTCGACCACCTCGTCTTCGCTCTCACCATTGTTGTCGTCGTCGTCGTCCTCATCCTCTTCATCGTCATCATCATCCGATTCCTCGTCAGACCATAGGTCCGCGACCGGCTCTTCGTCGGACTCTGGCCCCTCTCCAACAAAGTTTAAGACATCAAAGCCGCGAAACGAGCGGGAACCACCCAACCAGCGGTAAATCTTCTGTGCCTTGTGGTTGAGCGTTGTTGACCGGCGTTAGCAGGCCATTTGTGCCGCCTGGGTTGGGGAAACCTGCCACTCATAGCAGGAACATTCGGCGGCGGAAGAAGGTACAGTATGCGCGGAGTGTAGCCACTCTGGATCCGGATGATCCAGTAGTGGGAGTAAATGCGATCCCCCTTGGGGACCACAACAGGACTGAAGCCGCAGAGATCACCCCTCGAACAACCGTGGTTAGCCGCGGAGAATTCGCTGATTTAACGATGGCGTCGTTGTCAAATAAGAACAAGAGGAAGGGATTCAAGAACGCGATGGGGAAGGAAGTCCGTTCCAAGATCGTTTTCTCGGAACAGGTCGACTTGAACACGAACGCGAACGGGGGGGTCCAGGCATCTGCCCCACGATTGGTTCCGCCGTCGGAGAAGCAAGAGAAGGGCTTGCTTCCACAGAATGTGTTCGTAACGAGCGTTGATGTGGAGGAAGGATTGGGACCGAGCAAGAAATCAAAATCTGACATTTCAAATAATACCAAGCGGTTCGAATCGCCGCCTGTGGGGCGCACAGCTGGGGAGATTGACCGCGCAGTGATAGAGGTCAAATGGGATTCGTTGGAGCTGGTCAGCAGCGTGACTGGATTGTCCACCGGAACAATCGTGGGGTGGAAGGTGAGTCGAGCTCTATCATTCGCTTGAATACGGGCGGAATTCATCGGCTCGCTAGGCTCTCGGGATCAATCCTGTTACGATTACACCCGAGGTGATGCTGCACGTGGGCACCGTCGTCAGTCGCGACGAAAATCAAGTGACTGTGAAGTTATCGGACTGGGCTGATTTTTCTGTTGGGACTGGGGAGGAGGTTGAGGAGGTTGAAGAGAGCCATGAGTGGAAAGAGGTCGTTGACCAGTGGCGGATAGTTTCTGTCCGATAATACTCTTGAGGCTCCCACAAATCAAATGTCCGTGATCGTCCGTCCCACGCAGCCGAGCGGAAACGTCAGGTTTCATCAACCGGTTGAAAAGTGACACGCCGTCCTCCGAGTCACCAGCTCTTCCTCCGTCCGACCACTACGACCAACAATCACGGCGACGCTAGGTAGACGGTCGACTTTGTCCCCCTCGTCGATACTTTGCAGCCGCTGCGGCGCTCGTAGGCAGTAATGCTTCCAAAGGTCGCAACTCAACTTATTCACCACACTACTCGCGCGGTTGCCGCCGTCCAGGGTTCTGGGAATGCCTTCCGCAATATTCTTCAGTCATCGTCCAGCGGTACGACATCCACCGCAACCTGGCCCGGAGTAGGCGCGTCAGGTTCTAGCTGGGGCAGTGCTGGCACCGGCGCAGGAGGAGCAAAGTACCAGTCAAGCAGTAAATTTTACCATGGCTATCAGGTCGGTTTTCCCTCACTTATTTCTGTTTCTCATATTAAACGCGTGGGTCTTGTCTTATAGGGTGCTGGTCGGTCCTTAACTCAGGCCAGCCAAGCCTCTACTGTCGACTCAAGCTTAAACCAAACCGACGACACAGAGGATCCTTTCTTCCGCCCCGGGCCCATCAAGCCGGTCACTAGACCTTTGACGTCCTTACGACGTCCACGATCGCACAGTCTCATCCTAGGCTCTCAAGGACAGGTTGAGAACACGGGGACCGGAGATTGCCCCGGTGTACTGGAGGTCGTCCAGATCCACGCTCGCGCAAGTCATGCTTTCGCCCCCCACAATAGCGCGGTCGATGAAATTGTGGCGGATCCCACTCCCCTCGAATCGCGTCCGAAACTTTCTCGGCGCGCTTCAACCTCCTCCGTCACCTCATTGCCCCCTTCGGATGACGTCCCTTCTCCTTCCCTTCATCCCCAACCTGTTCTGTTCCCGGACCCACCTGCTCCCCAGTCTGTCACTCTCCCGATTGAAGACCCAACCGCCAGGATCCGAGCCACATTAACGCAGCATCTGAGCGAGAAGAACGGCAGCGCCTGCACATATGTCAACCAGCTGTTGGAAGGCGGCCAACTTCCTCGGGATGCCACCATATACGACGCCGCCATCCAAGTGGTTGCTGTCACCTACACGAGCAGGGCTGAAGTCTCCCTTCTGATCAAACTCTTTGATGAGATGATCCAACGCGATCTTTCCCCTTCCCCCCAGACTTACAACACTTTGATCCTCGCCCATATCAACCGTGATTCTGAGGTCGCGATCGCTATCGCTAACTGCCAGCACAAGATTGCCACCCGCCCGGCTAACAACAAGGCAATCCCGAAGAACCGCGATCCGGACGCCAAGACTATCTCAGGATTGAGCTCCGAGCCCAACCTTCGCAAAGCCATCCGCATCTTCCAAGCCGCCAACAAGGCTCATGTCAGGATCTCCAGGGATGTGTATGTCGGCCTCTTACAGAGTTGTGTTCGTCATTCAGATGAATATGCCGCCCTGAGGGTCCTCGCGCACCTGGAGAAGGAGCATGGGTCACGCATGCCCCTAGGAGCTTACCTTCACATGATGAACCTTTACTTGAAGACAAATAACCTCACCGCCGCCGAGGAGACATTCTCCGGGTTCGAGAAGGCTGCCCAGCTTGGAAACGTTTCCTACGAGCCGGCTCCCACCCCCGGTGATCCTGACACATCTAATGTCCCTGTTGCACCTTGGAACTTGATGATCGAGGTTTATTTCCGTGCCGGTCGCCAGACGAAGGCCCTGACGGTTTTGGAAACCATGTTGGACTCCTCTGATCCCTCCGTCCCACGTCCCTCGTTGTCGACTTTCCAGACCGTCGTAGCAGGGTTTTGCGGGAGCAATGACGTCGAAACTGCCCTTAAATGGTTTCAACGGCTCCTGCAGGAGACCACTATCGCCGAAAATGCCTCCACTCCCCTTTCCACGCCCCCCCGCCCAGATGCCGATTTGTGGAAGGTTCTCCTTGATGCTCTTGCTGAGAGGAACATGATCGACGAAACCAACTCATTGTATTTCCAGTGGGCTTCAATGGATCCCAGAGACGGCCCCGTCGTTGCTCGAGCTGTTCGTAAGCTCGTCATTCAGGCAAACATCGCTCACCTGGAGGCATTGCAATGGAACGAGAATGTTGCGTCAAGCGACGTCCAGAAGAAGGTCGACCATGTTGTGGAGAAGATCTTGGGAGATCCTCATGATTGGGTCCTCGTAATGGCCAAGACCGCTAGCGAGACGATGCAAAGGATTGTAAAGCTCTACTGTCGTGATGGTCGATTCCACGAGGCTTCCAACTTCCTTCAAGCCTACGTCCGTGCCCATCAGGCGGTGATCGAAACTCCTCAGGCTGGGACCGGATTGAGTTCTCACCAGTCTACGTTGCTTTATTCGTTGGGAAATCATGTTTCCGAAGTGACGGAATGGATTCTCTGCCGCCAAGCTCCCCCGCCCTTCGCTGTCGCCAAGGAATTTGTTTCAATGGCCAACGGCTTGGACAAGGTCCTTTCCTCTGAAGCAGCCGAATCCTACCTCTCCATTTACGAGGTTTCCAAGCGGAGTGGTCAAGTCGCCCATCTCACCGTTTCCGACGCGGAGACTCTCATCGCAGCTGGTGTTTGTATCATTTACACCAACAACGGACCCAAAGACGGTCAACCAGAGTCACACCCACTTGTTAGGTTCGAAACCCTCCTAACCGACATCGCTGGTTACCTTCATGATCTGTCACAATTGTCTCCCACCGGTATCGACGGGGTTCTGCGCGGCCTCCGGACCTGGTACCCTGCTGAATCTCTCCAAGCTGTCCTTGAGAAGCTTGGAGGATCCTGGTCCGCTCTGTGGAACCAACCATTCGTCCAGGAGCAAGTCTCCCTCATCACCCCTGCACCTGTCTCTAAGGTCGCTAGCGACGCTCCCGCTGTGGAAATCTCCCAATCCTCTACCCCATCTTCTGGTACTGCCGTCGCAACGTACCGTATCTCCACCCCCCTCAGCCAAAAGATAGACGAGCATCTGAACACCTTCAAAACTGCATCACCCATCAAGGCCTATGAGAAGTTCATCGCAGGCCACACCGACGGGTTCTACCCAGTCGTCGCCACCCTCGGTAAACTTATCAACGCCCTTGGTCGTTCTGGGGAGATTGAGAAGGCCAACCTCGTCTACGAAGCTGCCCAGGACGTTATAGCAACGACCAAGACAGCCCCAGGAGAAGATCCCAACGGTTCGTGGTACCAAATTGAGGACCACATGATCATTGCTTTGGCCCATGCCGGTAACATTGAGGGCGCTCACAACCATCGCCTCAGGATCCTCGAGCATGGTGGTACACCCAGCGCTGACGCCTATGGCGTTCTGATCAGCTGCGTCAAGGACACCACAGATGACAGCGCTAACGCCTATGCTCTCTACCGCGAGTCCCAGATTCGTGGCGTCGTTCCCAATGTCTACCTCTACAACACTATGATCTCAAAACTCGCCAAGGCTAGGAAGGCTGATCTCGCCATGGAATTGTTCTTTAAGATGAAGGCGAACGGGTTTTGGCCGTCTTCCGTCAGTTACGGTGCGGTTATCGGTGCTTGCGCAAGGGTTGGGGACGTCGAATCTGCCGAGGCCTTGTTCAAGGAAATGTCTTCGCAACCCAACTTCAGACCAAGGGTCCCCCCCTTCAACACGATGATGCAACTTTACACATATACCAAGCGCAATCGTGAGAAGGTACTCCACTACTATGACTCCCTGGTCTCTGCAGGTGTTCGCCCGACCGCCCACACGTATAAGGTTTGTCTAGTCCCTGTTCGTGCAATCTTTAATACGCTAACCCCGGGTCCTAGCTCCTAATGGACGCATACGGTACCATCGAACCTGTAGACATCGCGGCTATGGAAAAAACCTTTGCAACGCTCTGTGCCGACAAGTCCGTCCAGGTTCTAGGTACCCACTGGGGGTCCCTGATCAATGCCCATGGGTGCGTTCAAAAGGACCTCGACCGTGCGATTGAGGTCTTCGAGAGTATCGCGTCCCACCGTTCCACCCAAAAAGGCGGCCCCATGCCCGATGCTGTTTCGTACGAAGCTTTGATCAATGTTTTCGTCACCCTTCGGAGGACAGACCTTATTCCGATCTACATAGATCGATTCCAGTCCAGCGGAGTGCACATGACAGCATACATTGCCAATCTCTTGATCAAGGGTTACGCCATCGCCGGTGAACTGGAAAAGGCACGTAGTGTGTTTTCAGGCTTGGTAGACCCTCCCACCGGTGTTGCCGCTCCAAACAACCACGCCCCACATGAGCTTGATGCCAAGGCACCGGTTCCCGCGCATGCTCCTGTGTACCGCGAGGCGAGTTTGTTCATACGTCAACTCTATCATTTCGACATTGCTGACCTCACCATTCCAGCCATCAACCTGGGAAGCCATGGTCCGAGCAGAACTTGGTAATGGGAATCGTGACGAAGCTGTCGTGCTTCTAGAAATGATGCAGGCCAGGCAATTCCCTGCGGCGGTCTATTCTCGTATCAGCGGGATCATGCTCGATGATTCCGTCTCTCCTTGGTCCACATCCTCATTGCTCACATCAGAGCAACAATAAAGCGCCCGTCGTCTTCTGCTCACGCCACACCCTACACTTCGCATCAGTCTCTCTAGCTTGCATTGTCATCGTCCAAGAACTTGTTGTGGCATAGTTTATTTTATCGGTATACTCTTTCACAGACACAACGCCCCCTTAATAGCCTTCCTCTTGGTTTCCCTCTAGAACTCGCATCGTCCTTTCCACCACCTGTAGTTTTAGCATTGCGTGCTTCCCTCTGTATACTTATATATAGCTTGCGGCCCTTATTCTGGCCTGCTCCTCGTTATAGAACATGACCCCCGCTAAGGATCAACAAACATGAATCCATGAATTCGGTAAAGAGAACTCGCAGTGCGATAGAGTGAGAGAGGTTGGAGAAACATAACATGCCTTGGCGTCATCCTATGAACCAAATGAAGAGACGGATGGAGACTGGTTTCACAAAATCTTGACGTAAGAAGCTGGGACAATGCCCCGTTTTCCGTTCATTTCTGCTGTCCACCTACAGGACGTAAGCAAAGCGGGATCGGAGAGTCTGGTAGGTACGCATACCAGTCCTCTGAAGACCTCTCCACAATAAGCACGCGCTGTGATTCCCTGACATCAAGATCACCAGGTTCCTAGGACGGCGAATCAGCTGGGGAGGCGAGATATTTCTTGTACAGAGAGACGTCAATGCTCACATCACCTGTGAAGTCATACAAAACCTGTGCCCATTCTCCAGCGGGTTCTTCCTTCCTGCGAGGTGGAGGAGGGGGAGCAGGTGGCATGGAGGTTGAAACAGTGGGAGTCGGCGATGAATCTGAGGTGACTCGCCTCACAGGGGGTGGGGCGAACTGTTTCTTCTGGATCCCTGGGGGTGGGGGAGGCATAAAAGACGACGGGTTGGCCAAAGGTTTATCCGCGTTCTTGGAAGAATTCCTGATAGAGGTGAAAAATCCCTTGGCAGAGGATACGTCCACATCGCTGCCGAATTTCTGATAGTGCAATTAGTCGGGAAATGATGGTGACTTTGCGGGATCACGAACCCTGGTGGTGGTTAATGTACTCTTCGTGGACTCCCGGCGTTGCACAGGAGGTTTGCTCCCAGGCAGGGGGGGAGAATCCGAATCATCAGCGGTGGGACCTATCGCCTTCCTGGCAGGTGGCAGAGGTGGTTTTGGGGGGCCTGTCGAGGAGGGGGTAGGAGAACCACCGAATCTTGGGCTGGACATCAACGAAGCCGTTGCCGCCGCCACACGACCAGGCCCATTGTGAGTCTTTTCCTCCTGACGACGCGCAGTTCTCGTTCATTGTTTTATGGAGATTCGAGAACGTGCACTCACCGGTTCTGGGCTAGCCTCCCGCTTTGCGTTCCAGCTCGCTCGTCCAGAATTTAGGCCACTTCTAAGAGTTTCAATTGCGGAGTTCCTGTTGGCGGGATTTTTGAATGTGTCGTGCGCCGCGTTAGCTGCAGCCTTTACCCCTTGTGATTTAGCGATATTGCCCAGCAAATCCGGGCGGGATGCGAAGTACCTAGATATACGATTCAAGGCATAAGCACGGTCGGCCAGATTCGAGAGATAAACAGATTTCTGAACTCGTCAAGAAGATTGAAGAATGCATCTTTCTCGTGCGCGGTTAGCTGTGAGAAGACCATAGTGCTTTCAGTGTCGCAATGGTAATTGTTAGCAGATTCTTTAGCGCATCCGCCTGGGGGGTGTATATTGGCAGGTGCTGACCTTCGGCGCTCAGCCGGCCGATCACCACGGCAAATTCTGATTTTTATGCATAGATATGTATTATACGAAGATTGGGGTGGATAGACGCAAGAGAAGGAGATGCAGGGGGTCTACATAGGATAATAAGCATACGTAAGAAGCCACGAACAAACACAAGCGATACAACAGAAACGGGAATAAGGGCCCTCAGGTTTACATTTGGTCAGTCCAACCCGAAAAGTCAAAATCTCCTACAACCGAAGGGTCCATCATCGTCGAGTGAGGGCTCATCTGCTGTTGTTGAGGGACAGTCCCTCCGGGCGAGGGTGCGGTCGGGAAAGAATATTGCATCGAACCGCCGCCGGCGTTCCATTGTTGTTGCGGGACCATCGGTGAACCGAAGTGGCCTTGTTGTGTAGGCAGCATCCCGAAGTTCTGAGGTTGTGTCGGCGACCGCTGTTGCGGCTGCTGGGGTTGTTGACCCATCACCCCCATCCCACCGCCGGCCTGCTGCTGCCAACTCCCGGCGTTCCCGCCAGCTAACATCTGCTGAGGATTGACGAAGCCACTGTTACCCTGGTTTACCATCATATTCCTCTGTTGTTGAGCGGCGAAAGCTCGCTGCATCTCTTCTTGGTTACCTGGTACCGCTCTCCCTTGTAGGCCGGTGGGGTCCGTTGGTGATCGAGTGCTCCGAGCGATCCCTGGGACGGTGGAGTTCGACCTCATCATCGGGAAGGAATTCATGTCCATTCCTACTCCCATCGGTAACTGAGATGACGGTGACCCGGGTGACATTCGCGGTTGATCTGTTCGTATCCTCTCGGGGGAAGGGGCAGTCTGTGGATTCAGCAGTGGTGGGTTGGTGGCGTTTCCTGAACCCCCGGCCCTCATCTGCTGCATCATGAGGAACTGGCGGTGATTAGCCGCCATTGCGTTTAGGTTTGGGACAGTGGGGAGGACCGTCTGCTGCGAGGGAACCATGTTTTGAACTGTCGTGTTCGCCATCCCGTTATTGAAGGTTTGGGGGAAAGAGGCTCCGGGCTGTTGCGCCCCTTGGGTTTGGGGGGGTACCCCTGAAGTAGGAGTTCGGAATTGGTTCCCAGTGGGATGGTTACCTTGAACACCTGTACTGGGCTGAGGACGCTGTCCCACTTGGGCCTTGCTCTTTGAGAGAGCGGACTGTCGAGAGCGGGTCAAAACCGGATGAGGAGAGCGGGACAGGTTAACCCACCTGAACCTGATGCATCTTCACGATCTGCTGGTTAATGGGTAAGGATTGAAACCCAGGGAAAGAGTTCATGATGTATTGAACCATCGGGTGAGTCGGGTTTTGGAGTATTTGGTAGTATTGCACGGCGGCGGTGCCCATGGCAGCAATCTGGGGTGGGATGTTGGCAGGTACAGTATTGGCAGAAGGATTATTGGGTTGTCCCACTTGAGGGTTGTTTTGCATGTTATTTGACTGAACGACAGGCTGAGGATTTTGTTGGGGTTGCATCGGGGGGCGCATTGTTGTCATCTGTCGTCGTGGATCTGGATTTGGTGGAACGTGTGATGGGGGACCCATTGAGACGGAGGGTGTAACGGGCTGAGGGGTACCGGCGGTGCTCGACGTGGTAAAGGAAGCTGGAGGTTGATTTGATGGAGAAGTGGGGACAGAGGAGAGCTTATGTTCTCCAGTATCACGTCTTTTGTTTCCGATGTCGGACCCATGCTCGTCGGTGCGGTCTCGCTTTAAACTCACACTGGGTGATTGGGACCTTCGAACCATACCATTTTGTCGACGGGCGATGTCGTTAGCAAAAATTGTCGGAAGCGTCGAGTAGAGTTGATATATACGCTCCATTGGTGCGAAGTCCACGCTTGGAGGAGCATGCATGATGGGGAGAGATACGGAAAACCCCTGGGAAACTTGTGAGTCGTTGGTGAATGCCATAAGAATGAGAACCATACACCGCGGTCAGAATCGGCAACTGCAGCCATCCAGGTGAGATTTGATTGCATCCTTTTCGAAAACCTTGACGAGAGGTCAGGGAAAGACATAGGTGAGTAGTCGGTCACTTACTCGGTGAACCTGGGATCATTCGCAGGCACTCCACGCGTTTGGAACTCCATACCGACCCTAAGGGGAGGGGACGGGTCAGATCGTGGATAAACACTCGCAATGAAGGACGTACTTCAACAATTCCGCATTTAACTCAAGAATGGTAACCACCTTCGTGTCGAGTCTCTGTTCCGAAGGATTTGCAGGAGAAGTAGTTGTTGGGGTACTCGGGATAGTGGGGAAGGAAGTAGAGGAGATGCTCTCCGCTCCGGTCGACTGTTTTCGGGGAATAGGGTCGGTAGATTGGCCACGGTAAGAAACGGAGGGGGGCCGTGAGGATGGTTGGGGGGAAGCGGTGGATTGAGAGGGTTGGGAATGGTTGAAGCCGGCGACAAGAGGGTCTGAGGGAAGTATGGTGGGTTGTTCCATGACTTGTCTCTTCTCGACGAGGGCATCTTTCGTCAAACTCTGGTCCCCCGAAACGCCGCGTGCGGCGACGGATTGGCCGTCCGTCTGGTCCTCTAGCTTCTCTCTACCCTCCTCTGACTGCCACCCACTGTCCTGCGCTGTAGAATGGATTGAATCCGTGCCGGCTCTGTCTAGGATTTCGGACGTGTCTGTCGGCTCGAGGGATTTGGCGCGCTCTGAAGGAGAGGAAAGCTCTGAAAGAGGAGTAGACTGCCTGGACGCGTCGTTTACGAGGCCGGCGGTCTGGCCTCCATCGGGCTGGTGGGTTTGGGGAGGGTCGGGAGGATGTTCTGAAGACAGAGGCTCGGTCGGAGAGGGGTTGAGGGGCTGGGGATGTTTGGGCTTGTCCTTGTGGACGTTGTCACGGGGGACGGGGGACCAGGAGAGATCAGAGTGGGAAATCAAGGGAGGCGAAAGTGATGAAGGATGATCTAGATGAAGCATAACTCGCTCTCAAAATACAATTTGGCTCGAGCTCCGGCTATCCGAGTTTGTACAGACACTACAGCGCCCGGGGAAGCAAAGCAAAAAGAAAGCTGTCGCGCCTTTCCTCCCTAGAAACGGTCGGTGCGGTTGAGTGTAGCCGGGGTGAGGAGGTCAAAACCAAAAACGTTAGGTTGACGCCCGCGCATCGCCACGCGACACCTGCCGAGGAGAGGGGAAAGGAGGAGAGAAAACACAAAATAAAAGAGAAAAAAAAAGACAGCTACGAGGGTTTTTCAAGCACAAGAATGCTCATACAGGGACACCGAAACACGGACGGAAACGAGTTCCCGGGCCAAGGGGCCCATCAGAACGTTATAATCAGCCCTCCGACTCGCTAACCGCATCCTCCATTTTCTTTCTCCATCTCTTCTGTATCTCAATCGCCTCCCGGAAGATGGAATACTTCGCTTCCAACACCCGCTTCTCTCGAGAACTCACAGAGACTGGGATCACCGTTCCCGGTGCCGTCATCTCGACCTGCCCACAACCGTCAGCCGCGCCTCCTCCGGTCTATCTGCCGCTCGATCTCACCATGATATCCCACAGCCCTTTGCCACCCCCTTCGCTGGCCTCCGCAGCAAACCGGCCGAGCACGGCCGCACCGGTCACAACCGCCGTCGAACTCGAATGAGGTATCACCACAGGCATGTTGCACGTATTGGCAAGCAGCTGCATCAGTGCGACATTCTGTGACTGTCCGCCAGAAACGAACATGGACCTGATCTCATGGCCCTTGCCATTCATTTCATCCACAATGTGCTTCGTTTGCAGCGCGATCGCCTCCATGGTAACATTGTACTTTCGCGCTAGATCATTGATTGTATCGTCCTGTACCGTCGGTGAGACGTCTACCGTCCAACCTTGCAAGGAAAATGTGACCTACTAGGGTCAGCCCAACTACGGAACCTCGCATCCGTGGATCCGCGATCGGGGAGCGATTGCCTATTAGTCGCCGCAATTCAGCGTGGTCACAACCGGGTCATCCGTAAAAAAACCCTACCGTGTAGGTCTGGATACATGTGCAGGTCCTTGGTAAGTTCTGTGCGAGATGAAACACCCTCAAACTTTATCAGTTCATCCAGCTTTTTGTTTAGGACTAGATTCAGATTTACTCAGGCGCTCCACAAATTCACTATCATAAGGGATGCTGTGTGCGGACCTTCGTGTGGACTCGAGTTTTCCTCCTTTGCCGTCTTGAGCAGTCCGGGATACGCCGGGTGTGTCGTGGTGATAAAGTGGATTAACTGTGCGGGACAATAAGCATACAAGAGCAAGCGGTCAATATCCGCCCCCCGCACCTGTCCCGTTGACGACTGGCCCCCTTCATTCATCCAATACCCTGGCATAACAGCATCCTGGAATTGAAGTAATAGGTCGGTGCGGCGAATCGCAACCCATGAAACACGACGCACTCTGTATGGCCCCCAAACCCCACTAACAAATATCCCTCGAGGGCTTTGAACGAGGTGGCAGGTGCTAGTTCCGGCGACCACAGCCAAACGGTGGCTAGATTCCTCGATCTTGGGAAGGGGAGATAGATATCCGCTTTCCTCCTTGTACCTCGCCCCTACCGTCCCAATCCAACCTGCGTACCTGGTAAATCGTCAGCAGATTTCACACCGTGCTCTAGGCGTACAGCCATACGCATCGATGACACCACTCCCAACCGGTGTGCCTTCCACCAGCCCGAGTTCTTCGGCCACGGTCTTCGTCAAGCCCTGGCCAACCGGTTCTCCGGCTGTCAGGAGGGCCCCGGAGCCAGCCCCAATTTGAACGTAGCTGGACGACACAAACTCCCCGAGTCCGATTTCCTCAAAGAAACCAGCGTCCCACCCCGCCCCGGGGACATAGGAGCATTTGCACGTTAGGGAGCAACATGATCTCACGACACTTCCTGTCGCTCGGTACGTCAGATAGTCTGGTAGATCAAAGAACTGGCAGCGAGAAAAATGCCCGGGTTTCATGTGGGTCTTGAGCCAGAGAATTTTCGGTATCTCCATCTCCAACTGTAAAACGGGCAGATGTTTCCGTTCCTTCAATTCCCATCATGTGTAAACCAGCAGAACAAGTACTTACGCTCATTATCCCACCTACGTAGTCCAAAACGGCCGAACCAGTGGAATTGATCAGTTCCGCCTCCTTTTCCGCCCGGTGATCGGCCCACAGGATAATATTTCTTTCTCCTTCTAGGCCGAGATTTTCGCCACCGGTAATGCAGACTGGAGCCCCGTTCATGTCGGTGACAGCCAATGAACAAGTGGCATCGAACCCCAGTCCCTTCACGTCAGACGGATTAATCTTTGACTCCGCAACCACATCCTTCACAGCGCTGCAGATAGCGGCCCAGGTTGCTGTCGTGGATTGCTCGAAGATCCGGTGATCCCCTTCGTCTCTCCATGTCGGAGTATCGTGAGCAGAAGAAGCGACGAGAACACCATCCTGTTGGACCAATGCTGCCCGTGCGGAGCCGGTCCCAACGTCCACCCCGATATAGTACGCTGGCATGGATGTACAAGCTGCCCGCGATGACCCAGGCCTGAGTAGCTGACTTGTGGTTAGAGCGAGAGTGAGTTATCGCGAAGATCAGCCGGATCACGCAATGGCCACCGTTCATCAAAGATATTCTCCATAGTTTCCCTGAGGGCTCGGCGATATGAGGCAGGGTACACACCCAGCCAATGACATGATTACGGACGAATGAAACAAAACTACCCTACCTGCCCCGCACCAAAACCTCTACACCAAACATATACGATCTCCACCGATCCCCTCCATTACCGAGTGTATGTACGGATACGACGCAGAAGCGCTCTCCCATCGTAATCCCTCATCGGATCGCCAGGGCGCTTAGATTCGCCCTCGGACAAATGATCGTTCCAGTAGTCGCGTTCTGTTGCCCACACAGTGCCATCGGAAGTCTCCTCTTCTTGCAACGATAGGCATCCCCGGATCCCTCTCCGCGCCCTCCCAATCGCAACGAAAAGTCGACCGTGCTGCCACCATGAACTCCTTTTCGAAATCGAGCCAGAGGAAAAGGAGGAAGGTAAGTGATCGCAATCGACTTCGGGCGGTCGTACCAAAGCGGTGGATGTGTCCGAGGAGTTCCTCCAGTCCTTGGCTTTCTCGCTTCGACGTTTCCTTTTCGTGTACGTTTTTGACCGGTTCAAGGGCGGCCGCCTCTGATGGGGTAGATGCCGTTTTGACCCCACAGCCATGCTACCCGTTCTGAAGTCTGCTGACTCAAAACGAACATGACGACCGTAGCTGGGTATCGCGCTCTGAGCGGTTGAGAGTCTGGTGCTGTATCCAGATGAGGACGAAGAATCTGTAGGGAGAGTACCCGAAGCCAGAGAGCCAAAATTACCAGAAAGTCCAAGGTCAGCGTCAAGTTCCCCGAATGCGATTTCCGCAATCGACGGTGACTCTGCAGAGGTCATAGGTCGGTACGAAGTAGACATCCCAGGAGAAACAGTAGAGGGGCATCCGGCAGCATTCCGTTCCCAGTACGGAGAGAGTAGGGAGCCAGTGTAAACGACCTCCGTCGTAGTTGGTCCGCCCAGTTTCTTCTTGCAATCGTCCGGGATAGGGAGTGACACATCAACGAAGTAGGGGTTTGTTGCAGAGGGTGAAAGAGGTGGCGAGGCAAAAGGTGAAGGAAGCGGAGTCAGTTGGGGAGATTTTGGGACGTTAGGGAATCGAGCAAGCTTGTCTGCAAACTTCCCACCCCCATGTACTGAGGGACCCTGCGGTACTTCCAGAATCTTCCCATCCTCAACATAGAAGAGCCAAGGGCAATCACTCTCACTCCCACTTGCAGTTGGGTGACACGAGTTCGTAGTACTTTCCCCTGAGATGGAGGTTCCGGATTGTGTGTAAAATAGTTTTGCTGTAGAGGAGAACGAAGTGCTCGCAGAGGCGTTGGGATTGCTCCGAACGATCTCCCCGGACGAGAACACAGAGGTCGCATCTATGGAGGGTTCGGTGAAGGACGGAAAAGAGGGGAAGGGACATCCGTTTGCCGGAATTTCGGTCGAAGTTCGTTCCTCTGCGGCTGAAATTCTGGCGTTCCCAGGCATCATCGACCCCAGGGTCTGAGGATGGGCTGTTAGGGCAAAGAGCTATATCAAGAGCAAGAGAGACAACGTACTGTTAATGAGCCGAAGGCACCCTCGACATGCATCTCATCTGTCTCGAGTATAGTATCCAACCTGACTTTAAGGGCCGGCACCGCAACAATTTCGAACTCGCTTTCAGGACTACTGTCCTCTCCATCGGTATCATCTTCACCCAACTCTAGTTCTGGTTCATCTTCCGAAGCTTGTAGTTCTGGAGCGGGCGACTCTCCTGCGACTGTTTGTATACTTTCGTGTCGGTTATCGTAAAGTCCGATAATGGATGAGACAGAGGCTTGGGTTGGCACCATAATGGAGTCCGGGTTGAGCACAACAATAGTTGGGATGGTAGCCGGACTTGCACAAGAACCCATCGAGTCTCGTTCGAGGGAGTGAGGGTCTATGTTATGGCGGTGGGCGACAGGGAGAACAGGCAAGGCGGTGGATAATCTGACAGACAGTGGTTCGTCAACTGCGATCGTAAGCGCAGGGGAACGTCGAGGGGAAGGGGGGAGGCCGGCGAGAATCGTATCCCAGTGGAAGGGATCGTCATATATACTACTTGTCGTGCTTTCCTCCAGTGAAAATTCAGATCCAGGGCTAGCCGTCTGAGGTGAAGTAGGGAAGCGTTTGTTGTTTGGTAGGGGGAACTGAGGTTCCAAAGCTGTACGCGGGGGAGCAGACGTGACAGGATCAGGCAATCGGGGACAAACAGATTCCGCATTCCTCATAGAAGGGGAAAAGTAAAACGGAGTAGCAACCGTAAACGACCCTTTTGAAGGCGATGGGGGTGCTTGTGATGACTTAGCCTCCCAGGGGGAGCGCTCAGCCCCAGCCTTCGAGTCGCTGAGGAACCAACGGGTGTCTTGTGTAAAGTGCAAGTTGTCGATGGACGGCCTGGAGTGTAGGAGCGATGGGAACTTCACAGCACCGCATACGATACCGGGGTCCCAGCCAGAGGAACAAGTCAAAAAGGACGCTGGAGATCCAGTCCGATCCATCATTCGAGCGAAGGAGATTGATGTGTCTAACAAGGATGGGGTTGCGGGATCTGGTTTTGGTACCAAGCTAGTTTGTGAGGGTGGGAAAGGTAAAATACACAGGGAGGACCGGATTGCGGTAGGAGTAGTGACAGGTGGTGTTAAAGATGGGAAGGTTGCCCATGATGACAGAGTATCGGGGCCGGGAGTTCGAGGCGAAGAACTGGGGGTTGAGAAGATTACGTCTGATGTATCTTTCAGACTCTCGTAGGAATTGCTGCGTGGACCCAGGGGAGTCCCAGAAGATGGCGAAAGATATAACCTGGCATTGTTGAACAACACTGGGCGTTATGTCAGAACCGCTTGAGAGAAACAGAGCCCCAAGGCGTACGGTTGAGCGGGAATGTTTGTAGCATGTCGTTGACGTGTGAGCTGTAGGTGGGGCCAGCCTCCCCTTGCGTTTACTGGTGCTGGGTGATGGTGGGGATGGGAAAAACAGGGTTCGACGAGAATTCAACGTTCAACGTTCAACATCCAATCCCACGTGAGAGTATGAAAAGAAGGGACGCGTATCATTCCACTCTATTGCGCGGGAATCGAAGGGTACATCTACATAAGGTTTAAGTCGCCAAACTTCTCCTTGTACCCTGAGAGAACGTGAGCATTTGATTGAGAAGTCTCCAGTGGTATCCCATCTTACCTGGTACAGTCCACTTGCCCTTCTTGATCATGGTCTCTACGGCCTCGACGATGCGAGGGTGAGCCTCTCCAACTTCGTTGGCCTGTCAAATGTTGATTAGGTGAGAGATTTCCAGGGCGACATGGAACCCACAGTCAGATCTTCAAATGGACGGGCCTCCTCAATGTTAGCGAGAGTAGCCTGCAGTTGCTTCAGCTCCTCATCGATTTTTGTCTCCGTCTCCTTGGCACGGGAAACCTGGAGGACGTTGTGAGATGACGAGACAGTGCACAGTGCTGATGCCTACAGCCTTGGCTTCGAAGGTTTCGATGGCCTTTATGTGAGCATTGACATCGTATGTCACAGGCTTGAATTCATTCAGCAGCTTTTCGGCGTCATCCACGATAGCCTTGTTTTTCAGAACTGAACGGTAATGGGCGAGGTCAACCGTCGCGGGTTGCGACGACAGTTGAGCATGGATACGCTGAGCATCGGCGTGGCGCTTGCGGAAAGCCTGAAGAGCAGCAACGGTCTCTGAAAAATAAAGAGGCGTAAACGACAATTGAAGATGGCCCATCCACTTGAGCCCTACCTTTTCCGAGGCCGAGAGTGGAGTAAATTCTTGTGAAATCCTGTACGCTGTGTGAGCATGTGCCGAGGCGAGTCCGCTCAGAAAATACCCACCACGGCTGCGGCTGCAACTTTAGAGGCCATGGCCTGACAGATGTAAAAGAATTCAGGGTCGTGGAACGCGACAAAAATGGACCGACACGCACGAGTAATATGGGTAGTAGGAGCGAGCGGAAGGAAGGAAGAGGTGATGCGTAACGGATGTTTCCGGCTCAACTCTCGCGCTTCCGCCCTCGGGTTTGGGTACTTATTCTGTCGGTTGCAACTATTTCTTGATGCCCAATAACGACAACTCCTTCTCATCCTTACGTGGGATTGCTGGACTTTAGTGACTACTATCTGACATAAAAAGCATGTGCGCAGAGCTTCCCCAATTCACGGAACGTCTTCGCGTCGTTATACTGGTGGCGGTCCCCTGTCTCCTCTCATGGTGGTTGTATCGACGCACAAACAACCGCCTCAGTGCCAAACTACCTCCTTCGAAACCTCTGTTTGAATACCCCGTCATCCAGCCGTGCACCGAGGAACTCTCGCGGATAAGGCCAACCCCTTATCGACCGTTCAGGTGGGGTGCCTACCAGTAAGTCACATTGTAAGCTCATAAACTTGCAAGTTTCCCGATACCTGTCGCAGCGTGACGATGGGGATACGGCCAATGGACTGGCACGAATGGATTGAGGTGAGATGGTCTGTGGTCGATACTTGCACGCTTATAACGGTAAACCATTGTAGTTGGACCAGGAGTTTGAAAAGTATTATCATATCAGGCGCCACCGGGTTCAGGCTTATGGAAAAAAGGTGGTAAGGACACTCGATGCACAGCCTGGGATTGTGCATTCTGGTCACTCCGCAGCGCGGGAAGCGGTTCACGAACTTGCGGAATACTTGATACGCAGGTATCCCCGTTTGTACTCTGTTACGCGACACGATCCTTCCACAACCGCTGAAGGTGGATGGTATGGAGAGGGACCGATACGATCGATCATGCTGAAAGCGGTCGGTCAGACCCTCAACCTTGACGATGAAGATCCGATGACTGCAGCTGCGTTTCTGTAATATTCGACCGTTGAATCATAACGGACGAACGGCTCATCTACAGCCCATAGAGTGCAGGATGACCTCGCTGTCTTACTAGAAGGCTCAGACGGAAGATACTACTTCCAGGCGGGAGCGATCATAGTGCCAGGTACGTCCAAGCTTAAGCGTTAACTGACTGCGGCTTACAGATTGTCAGGCACTTGGCGGTTAGAAGACAAGGCAGGTATGCCCCTCGATGAGATCCACGAGAGTGGCCACGTTCCGTTATGTGGGTCACATACCATCCGCTCTTTCTCCCCAGTAATGACGATGGCCACAGACCGAGAGAGGCTACATCCCAGCCTTGGCAGATTTATGAAACGCCTCCCCGTAGAAAACCCTGTCGTGAGGAATAATTACACGTTCCAGGTCGTGGATCCTGCTACGAACCGGCCCGACGACGAGAAACTGGTGGACAGAGAAGAACTCGGGTGGTCAAGTACCATGATGGGGGAAGAATTTCTAGAAGGACAATCCACCGGGCACCTCGAATGTAGACGGAGGCTCGCGGATGCTGTCACTCCAGAGATGATAGTTTTGAGGACGGAACGGCAGACATTACGCCGTCTACCAAAGACGGGCGCGATACTGTTTACCATTCGGACGTATACTACACCGGTGGTCAAGTTGGCTGGGGAACCTGGGGTACCAAGCCGGCTCGCCAGCGCGGTGCGAAGTTGGCCGGACGTTGTTTCCAAGTAAGACTCTTGAAGGTTTTAGCCAGTGCAAGAACTCATATTCTCAGTTACAAATCTCGCGAGGCCTTCGGGGAAGTCTTGTTGTCGTATTTGGATGAGTGGGCTGCCAAGCAAGCGGCAGCGGGAATTGACAATGTTGATGGGAAGGGCTATCCATTTTGATAGGACGCCGTCCCGTGTATTTCCCCAACGGCCAGCTGACGACCAAGTTCCGGGCGCAAGCTCATGATACGAATGATGAGGGTAGCTCGGGAACCTCAACCGTGGGTCACCAAGTGCTACGATGAGGTCGGCGGTGGCCAACGGCTAGGTTCGTTTATGAAGGACCCAGACAGCTCCCCGGATGCTTCCTGAATATTGATGGAATCCCCGTTTCTCAACTCCGCGATGTGCAGATCCCGTGGTGACGTAGAAGAGGATATTTTCTCACGAAGGCTAAGCTATACGTATATGCATGACGATCGCTAGGGACGCTCCTGCCTCGTCTCAACTGGCCATCCGGGGCTGGTGTTGCAGCCGCATGCCAATGAATATGTAGCGTTATGAAATGCACGTAAGTGAGGGAGTAGTCTCCCTCGTGGCTGTCCCGAGCCGGACATGGACAACATACGGGACGGGCACCCGAAGGGAGAACGAGGAACCGCCTTCCGGCGGCCGGCTTTTTGCGAATTCAGTTTTGGGTCAAATTGCCCCAGCACCCGGTCCCGTAAGTGGTCGGTGGTGGACTGTGGGTGTGGAAGAGATGGCCAAGTTTCTCCGCAGACCGAGACAAGCCCTCTCTCGAACGCAGGATGGTCTCAGGGGGAGTTGCGGGGATCGTGTCTGCACCGGCTCGTGTTTGGATTAGCCCGGTCTGGCTGGGTCGATCCTTCCTTGTAAACTTTGTCTTTGTAGGGTGCGGAGAGCACGAGGACATGATGCGGTAAACGGACAAACGCTAGGATAGCAGGGATCGCGCATTCCCCTGCAGAGGGAATCCGCCTCTGCCTGCCCGCTTGGCCGCTGTGTTGTGTGCATGAACCAGCGTGCGTCGGGGGTGTTATTATGGAGTGAATCGACGGAATGCGGGGGGTGGAAGCGGAGAGGACAGACGCCGAGCGGAGTCTCGGGCCGGAGGGGAACCGACCATGTGCCCGTTCGGTCGGACGCCCTTGATTCCCCTTCAACTAGAGATCAATGAGAGCCTGATACTTCACCCTCTCCTCCTCCCCCTCTCCCCTTCTCCTCTTCCTCCGCCCTCTTCTTCATCCTGCAGTCATGAGTTTCACTGTCGACGACCTTGTCGCGTCCCTCTCTGGCAATCATATCGGTCAGGAGGCCATCGATCTCGCCGCTCTCCAGGTACCCTTTATCTCCCCGTTCCTCGTCACCGGTCTACGGGGGAACTAATCTTAAATTTACCCTCAGTCTCAGCTTGCTCAGTCCCTCTACTGTCCCCAGCCGGTCACGACCTCAACCCCTAACAAACCCGGTCATTGTAACACCCCTCTGACCAAGACACCATCTTCATCATACGTACCATGGGCGGAGAGGGGAGCTGCCCATCCTTGTGATGCAATCATGGGTTATCGGAGCAGAAGCTCCAGTGTTACTTCTTGCCCTCGCAGGTCCAGACAAAATAGCATTGATGAGGCAAATTTCGACTACGCTCAGCAGCGAGATTGCGATATGGATGATATGGATGAGGATGAGCGGATGGTGGAAGAGCTACTCCTTTCCACTTCTCCCCCCTCCCAGTTTGCCGGCCGGTACTCTCACCAACGGGCGAATAGTAACTCGGGACATATGGCCAGTCCCCCGATGGCGTCCTCGCCCACCATGCATCCCGACAGTCACTTTGCTACCTCGGACCCTTTCTACCTTGCACAGCTACAGCAGTTGCAGCAACAACAAGCTCAGAATCCGTTTGCGACTACTTCCTCAATCTTTGGTCAGCTCGGGAAGCCAACCCAACAATCACCCTTCGCTCAAACACCACAATATCACCACTACTCTCATCAACAGTTTGGCCCCTATGACGTCGACCAGTACGGGCGTGGACATCAGCGATCTACTTTGGTTGCTGCGCTTGATGGATAGGTTTCACACTTATCTCCCTTGGTGGATCACAGATTGGGACTTGGACCGATGAAGATGACCGCCATTCCGCCCACCTCGGGACCACACCTTAGTACACGCTGCAAAAAGTGGAAGGATACCCGCGGACTCATGCATTTGAATACCTCCATTCCCCGCAACTCTTACTCAGTTTCTACCATCTCTTGCTTCTTGCCCCTCATCTCAATCTCATCCTCATATTGTACCACCACCACCGTGTCTTGTTAAAGTATATTGGATCTTTAGGCCTTGGCTGTTTCCCCTCTCCGTTTTCTTTCCTCTATCACACTTTTCACTGGATAGTGGCTCGACTTTTCTCTATAGTCTCTACTTCCACCCCGTTTTCCGTCCCCTGTATGTGTAGTTAGATGCACCTGCAGCTCCACACATAAACACTACATGTTTCTGTATTCCGATCCCCTGCATAACCCGGTCGGTGTACGTAGGGTGGCCGGAATGTTCTGGGTGTACGACGTCAGAGCGCGGTATGACGTCCCCCATGGTAAAGGAGCTTGTTCCGCTATTTGCGTGCAACATATGATACCACACTGTCCTGATATCCCGAAAGAGTTGAGAACACCATGATATCATAGAATCATCGAGGTTATAAGCCCCCCCGTCAATAGCTCGAGTGCCCATCTCCTTTCTCCCCTCTCCCTCACTGCAGCTGTACACCTCGTTTTTATCCCTTCCCGGACGGATCAGCCCATGATGCGAGATTGGACGGGCGAGGGCAAGACATTAAATCCTCGAGGTACCCGGGATTTTCTTTTATGTTTCGTGGATGATTGTCGTCCACCACGGTCGGTATAGTGGATGTCTCTGCCTAACGCTCAGGGCGAGGGGGGGAATATGGAATACTCTCCAATCTCCGCTTTGTCTTCCTCAAGCGCGGCGTATCCACTTTTGGTCTTTGCAGGTTGCATGCCGATGTTGCGGCATGTCCGTCATGCAGCAACAAGTAGTTGCATCCGATGGTCTTGTGGTTCGGGACCAGTTGCCCGGCTGTTTTTTCGCCCGGACTGGGTGGGTTTATTCGGTCCTGGGATGATGACCTGGTCGCCGGTGTTGCTCGGTACGATTCTCACCCCTGCATTCGCGGTGCGGTGCGACCGGTATAGGAGCTTCAAGTTTCTCGGTACGGATCATATCTTCAAGTCGTTTGGCATCTGCAGGCGCCATCAGGTGCTATAATGTACATAATACTTTCCTGGGAGGGGTCTGGACGTCCCAAATCACGGTCGCCGTTCGTCGGGGAACCTTGCGCCGCGGATTGAAGTTCTCACCAATCTAAATCCGGAGTATTCCAATCGAAGGTGAGCCGCAGAGTCGAGGCCCCGTTGTTCAAAGGGGGACGACCGAGAGGGACACAACTCTATACTGATCATTGGCATCACGCCGAAGCGTTATCAACATTTCGCGATGGCGTAGCGCGTATCACGGAGGATTGCTCGGTATTACCCACCCTCCCTGTGTAGTTCGGACCATCGCTCTTCCCTCTCCACACCTGGATCATCGTCATCGAATTTGGGTTTTCGCCGCGGGTTTGTGTTTTTTTGGCTTCCCATCCTCCCGCGGTAAAAATGGATTGTCGTTCCTTGTTCGTCGTCGCTGACTGCGGTCCCGATGAAACTTGACCGCGATCCTTTTGCCCAGTGCTCGCATCGATGTCAAATCGGTGTGAGGCAACTCATGAATTCCCGTATGTCTGAGTGTGTGGATGTGTATGTAATCGACAACGCATGTACGAAGATTGTTCATCATTTCCGTGAGGCGCATCATCAAATGAAACTGGAGAAAAGAAGATGAGATATAAGAGTGATAGGCGAACAGAAAAGCAAGATGTAACAGCACAACAGAGGGGAGGAGAACTAACCCGAGACGATAGAGAGTAAAAAGAAGTCATCACAAACTCCATCCCAGACATAAGGGAAGAGCACGAGTATGAGAGCGCCAAAAAAAGGATAGCAATTAATAACCGTAACCTCGCCCACCTGTGGTCGTGGGGACGGTCGACGCTGTTCCGGTAGTAGAAACGACTACACTCGTACTGTGTGGAGGGGGATTTGATACGCTGGTGGATACGCCAGAGGCACCAACGATGGCAGACAAGCGAGAGATCTCTTCCCGAGAGGAAACAAGAGCGTTTGTGAGGCGTTCGTTCTCATTTTCGAGATACTCTACTTTGGCCTGGAGCTGGGCGAGCCACGCCTTCTTACGCTGCCGGCACTTGAGAGCGGCTGCCAAGGACGGTGAGAACCGTATCTGAATTGACGATAAGGATGAAGATTACCCTGACGGTTCCGTTCCAAGAAATTCTTTCGTTTTTCCTCCTCCGTCATGGGCACTTTGGAGCGACCCCCGGCGCCATTTGTGGTAGCGTTTCCATTTGATTTTGGAGAGGTTTTCTTGGGCGAGAGTTCCTCGATCTCATCATCTATCTCCTCCTCTTCCTGCTCATCGGCGTCTGGACTTGTGGTGACCCGCATACCGATAGTGGCAGCCGATGATGTAGTATCAGCCCTTGAACGCTTGCCCTTGGTAGGAGATAGTAAAGGAGAGTTTGGGGAAACACTGTCGGCAGTCGACTTCCGTTTTGTTCCCCGTTTAAGAGGGTCCGATTGCTGGACCTGTTGTTGAGTAGGATGGGAGGGGGAGGTGGGGTCGACGGAGATGTTGTTATTGGAGCGGGCCTGAGCTTCCCGCTTAGTAAGCTCCTGGTGAGCCTGAGAGAGGAGGAAAAGACCATTGGCAGCCGTAGAGGCAACGTTGGCGGCTTGGGATGAGTAGGCATTGTTGTTTGATGGGTACTGGGATGGAGTGTTGCCGTTACCGTTCGGGGGCAAGTGGGAGACTGAGAGGGGGTGGGGTGGAGATGTGGAAGTCGGGTTCGACGAATTGTGATTGGCAAGCACACCAGTGATAGCATTCAGAGTGTTCGGGGTGATCGTCGCAGCGGCATTGGCGAGGGCAGAGGAAGGGGTTTGTGGATTGTTCATCATTGATAAGAAGGCGGCAGTATTGGGGGATGGTGGGGGGAAAGAAATTGGACCGGCGAGGAGGGGTGTGAGCCCGGAGCCTGGGGTGAGACCCGTGCGTGGAGTAAGACCTGTCCTAAAGTCTGTGGAAGAGGATGGCTGTGGATCCTGTGGGCCGGCGAGCATGGCTGGTGAAAGAGGACCCGCCCGGAGAGAGTTGGAGAGCGCAGATGCAGGAAAAGACCAAACATAGGACGGGTCGGAAGGGGAAGAGATGGCTGCAAGGGGAGGTAAGACCGGTTTGTTCTGACTAGGATTACCATTGGCCTGTTCTTTGGGGGAGCCATTGTCAGATGAGAGGGAGGAGGTAGATGACGATTTTTGATGATGGTGCTGATGTTGTTTTGGAGCGGGTCTGGCGAAGGACTGCTCAAAAGGATTTGGTTCCAGATCGAGCTTGGACTTTGTGACGGTGGCCGTCGTCGTCGTTGCCGTCGTCGACGAGTGGGCGGCAGAGGGGGGTGACGTAGTCGACGGGGACGAGGACGATACGGTCATAGTGGGGAGCGCGGATAGGCGGGGTCGTGAGGGAGGGAAGAGAAGGGAGGCGACACCGATTCATTTTAGATGACGTGCCTTGTTTTTCAATGTTTAGACACATGCGTCATTCAATTACGTAATTATTTTACCCCCCATAAACTTGTTTTCCCACGATTCCTTTTCCGGTAATTGCCGTATGCTTCTCCTGCTCTCCCTGCTCTCCCTCTCCGTCCCCGTCCCGGCCCAGGCGACCTCCAGTCCAGCGGTCAAAGGCGTCCACCCCTCTTTGTATCCAAAATATGGTCCAACCCCTTCCAACCTCTGGTCTTGTCTCGATGGATCCCGTTCCATCCCGTGGTCCGCCGTGAACGATGACTATTGCGATTGTCCGGACGGTTCTGACGAGCCAGGTACGACCGCACACAGCTGCCCCATTTTTACCTACAATGCGTTAATTTTGCATTTAGGTACCAGTGCGTGTCCTAACTCTACTTTCTTCTGTCCCAATATCGGCCACGTCGGAGCATCGATCTCTGCAACAAGAGTGAACGACGGTCTATGCGGTCCGTTTATTCCCTTTCCTTCCTTCGGTTCGTCCTCCTCATCCGGGAATAGAGCCAGAATGCTGCGATGGATCCGACGAACCTTCCGGTGTATGTCTCAATATCTGTGACCAAGTCGGCACCCATCATAGAGCACTTTTGGAACAAGACGCCAAACTACGTAAGACCGTACGTTTCTCTTCCTTCATTTCCCGAAACCCTCTCATTTCGTCACATATTTAGGGTTCAAAAATACGCGCATCCTACATCTCTTTTGCACAGAAGGAAAAGACCCGTCTCGAGACAGTCGTCACCTCCACCAAACGGGAAGTCGCCGCGCATGCCAACGAGGTCGTCCGTATTAAGGGTATATATCCGTTCCCTCTCGTGTATCTAATCTTTCTCAACCCATCTGATCCAGACATTGTCGATCGAGCCGAATCTCTCTCTGCAGCCGCCCTAGAGAGGAGAAAATCATCTCGTCAGTGTATTCTCTCTTGGCTGCCATACCTCCCTTGACCCTTGTCATCAGCCTTGTTCAAATCCCTCGAGTCACACTCCAAACTTCTTGAATCTCTCCTCGCTCTCCACAGAAACCAGAGGCAGAGGCTTGATGTTCTCGAGGACATCCTTTCCAGTCTGCGGACAGGTTACAATCCTAATTATCAGGATATGGCTGTTCTCGAAGCAGTCCGTGGATGGGAGCAGATTGCCGGTCTACCTCACATTAATGATGTGAAAAAGAACGAAAACGGAGGGGGGGAAGAACCCTCGTCCCTCGACGACCAGTCCAAGATCTCCGATGAAGAAGTTGAACACGAAATCGAGAGCATCCTTAAAACAAGTCTCGTTTCCCTGTTAATGGAACACGACAAGTACGTGGACCAAGCTCAGGCGTCCCGTAAGCTGCTGTTCCGTGCGCTGTTTCTTTCACTTAATGACATGCTGGCCAGCTTTGAACCTTTCTTCTTATATCTCTCACTCCTTCGCTCCGGCTTTTGACTATATTCGCGCGTTTCTCACAACCATCATCGGTCGCGATTCCCTTTCGACCGACGCCGCTGAGGTCTCCCGAATGCGTCAATCACTTTCTAACGCTGAGACTGTCCTTCGTGAAGCGGAGGACCAGCTCAAGAATGCCCAAAGAGACTTTGAAGATCTTTTCAAACCTGACAGGTTCGGAAAGGATGGCGAGTGGAAAAAGTTGGACGGATTGTGTTTGGAAAAGGATACGGGGGAGTATGTACTGCCACTCACCACCGCCTGATACAGTTTCTCATCTTTTCCCAGCTACACGTACGAGATTTGCCTCTTCGGGGAAGCAAGACAAAGGGCAAACTCTGGTGGTTCTGTGCACTCTCTTGGTCACTTTTCTTCTTGGAAGATTGACGAGGAAGTTGGCACGCCCAACTATTATTCTCGTCAGATATTTACTAGTGGCGCGAAGTGTTGGAACGGTCCACAAAGAAGCGTACAGGTAGGTATTTTTGATCTGGGTGCTGGTGCTTGTACTCATGTGCTCTTAGGTTGAGCTATCTTGTGGACTTGACAACGAACTTTTGAGTGTGGCCGAGCCGGAGAAATGCGAATATCTAATTACCGGAACTACACCTGCCCTTTGCGTTCCGTTGGAAACCGGGGGGGATGTCAGGGATGAATTGTAACTTGGGCGAGGATTCTAACTGTCTGGGAGATGTTATATTTTAACGGTCTAAATAATGGGAAAAACTGCATGCAGGCATCCGTGGTTTTCTCATGACACACTTGTTTGCACGCTAGATACTTGACTGGTACCTACTTATACATGACCCGACGTGACCTGGTCTCTCGTTCACCACGAGGGTTTCTTAGTATCTTGAAATCGAGTGCAGACAGCCGGCACCCGGGAACATGATATATTATTTCCGTCTCGTCCTGTGCCTGGGTGAGGACTAGCTGCAGGCGGCCAACTAAAGCGGTGCCGTATCACGCATGACCTAGAGAGCTTGCCGGTCCTTAAGGTATGTAATTTGAAATTCCGACAAGGTATTTGAGGAATCACATGCGTGCCTTGTCTCATGCTTCCACCTAGCATGTACCACCGAGTTGTTGCATCCCGCGCGTTCCTCTTTACGAGGCGGTGTGTCCCATCCTCCACACGGTACGCAGTAATTCATTCCCTCAACAATGTAAAGTCTCTGTATCTTCACTCCTTCCAGCAGGTCATTCTCATGCTCGCGGCCAACTTTCCTAAACTCTTTGGATACCCTCTCCGATGATGAAGAAATGTTTCGGGAGTCTGGTACACCATTCCCCCTTCTGAACCGTCAAGAACCTGGTATACTCATCGTTGTGGCAGTCCGGCGGTTTGCGAACGACGTGGTCGCCCCCAAGGTCCGTGAAATGGACGAGAGTGAAACGATGGACCCCGGGATCATCAAGGGGTTGTTTGACCAAGGGGTGCGGTTGATTTCCTTGAGCGACATCGCGTGCCTAATCGTTGCAAATTTAGCTAATGGGTATTGAAATACCGTCCGAACTCGGTGGTGCCGGGTCTTCTTTCACCTCTGCTATTCTGACTATCGAGGAACTCGCAAAGATCGACCCGTCGGTCTCCGTCATGTGCGATGTCCATAACACCCTTGTCAACACTGTCGTCCGTAAGTACGGTACCAAGGAACAACAGGAGAAGTATTTGCCTCTCCTTGCCCAATCGAAGGTGGGTTTAATCAGTCGTCACACCCGCGAGGATGCAAACTTGCCACGCACAGCTTGGATCATTCTGCCTTTCGGAAGCTGTATCTGGATCCGACGCCTTCGCGCTACAGACGAGGGCGAAAAAAGAAGGAAGCCACTGGATTATCAACGGCTCAAAAATGTGGATCACAAATTCGTACGAGGCAGAAATCTTCCTCATCTTTGCCAACGTGTGTACTCTCGGGTTTCCACATGATTCGAGAATTCACCTTCCTCTATTATAGATCGACCCCAGTAAGGGATACAAAGGCATCACCTGCTTTTTGGCCACCAGAGACATGGGCATCCAGATTGCCAAGAAGGAAGAAAAGCTCGGCATACGTGCGTCCTCAACGTGCACTCTCAATTTCGACGACCTTAAAATTCCGGAGGAGAATGTCATTGGTGGCGAAGGGAAGGGTTACAAGGTAAGTTCATGAGTTGTGTGTATTGTCCCTCCGTTACGAAGACTCCCCGCCACAGATAGCGATAGAGATTCTGAACGAAGGTGCGCCGTTATGTGGATGCCCCGCTTTCCCCCTGCTTAGTCATTTTATTAGGTCGAATTGGCATCGCGGCACAGATGGTTGGACTCGCTCAAGGCGCCTTCGATAAGGCGGTCCCTTACACATATCAGCGGCATCAGTTCGGCCAACCTGTTGGAACCTTCCAAGGCATGGCTTTCTCCATCGCCCAGGCCGCCGTAGATCTCGAGGCCGCCCGGCTGATGACCTACAACGCCGCTCGGAGAAGGGACGAAGGCAAACCTTTCACCAAGGAGGCTGCGATGGCCAAGTATCTTGCCAGTGTCGTTGCACAGAAGGTCAGCGGGCAGGCTATAGAATGGGCTGGTGGTGTCGGTTTCACAAGGGAAACCGGTATCGAGAAATTCTGGAGAGATTCGAAAATAGTGAGTTACGAGCACGATGCGTCCGCTTGGGCGAGAACTCAGACTTGGATAGGGTGCAATCTACGAGGGAACGTCGAACATCCAGCTACAGACAATCGCCAAATTCATCCAGAAGGAGTATTCTTAGTATTACTAATCAGATTGGGTATGACCATTTGGGTTCACTAGTATCAATAATCCTTCGTACACTGCCCATCCAATGGCAGAACTCGCCACCTTGCGGGAGAGCCGGAGCGATGCACCGTCGAAGAAGCCGGAGACACCACGTTGCTGAGCAGATTGTTAATGAAGTGGAACACTTATAAGCAGTGCCACGAACCTTCCAAACAGTCTTTACTGTCCTAAGAATACCATGATACCGTTGCTCTTGACGCACTTGTATCTTAGTCTGAGACCTTATCAGTGCTTGCACATCATGCAGCCAGGCAAAATTTGGAGAAACCTTTATGACATCGAATGGGTGTGTTACCAACGTTGCAACCGCTCCTGCGGTTGCTGCAGAAAAGCTGTGCACAACCGCAGTACTCACGCCAGAACTCGGCGGAACTAAGCGATCTGCATGGAGTGTCAACAGAGTGAACGAATGAGTGAAACAGAAGTCTGACTTGATTCTTGTTTGATACCCTCATAAAAGACAACAAATATCCCAGCATAAGGAGCGTCACGGAGAGCGGACGCGGTGAATCCCCTAAACAACTCGGAGGGGCCATCCCGGACAAGGGAAGCCAGCCCAGTTAAGAAGGACGGGTACGCGTACATGTTACTCTGCAGACATGATCGTCATCGTGGGTTTTCTGGGAGATTTCAGGGAGCATACTTCGTATCTGGCTTTGAGAACAGAAAATGGGTTGAGCAAAAATCCGATTCCTACCCGCGTTGTAGCTCCTGCAATCAGGTTACCGGCGGTGGAAAGGCGAGGTAACGTAGATGAATGTTCAGAGGGTGAAGTGGAGAGGACGGCAGAGAAGTACGGAGAGTTTGCCATCGCAGAGCGAACACGAGAGAGCCCTGTCATGTACATTGCGATCCCAGGTACGTTCCTGATCAGGCTGGCGGTGGATCCGCGCCACAAGCCCAAAAAGCCGTCGGAAGCCACAATTCCCCTTGCAACGCGCACAACGGAGGCTCGCCTAGATATCGTAAGTTTGCTGTACATTGTTCTATAGCTATCCTCCACCTTGAACGAGAAGAATCATCTTTCTGGAGTTGAGTCTTGAGTAAGTCAACTGGGAATGGGGTCAGACTTTGGAGAAGGGAGAAGAAGCTCGAGCTTACGAGGCTGAAGAATCAGGGTAGCAGCGAACCCTGAAGAGGCTCCTGAAAGTAGGTGGTGGCCAACATTGCTCATGAATTCGGAAAGCAGGACGGTGAAGTGGCCAGAAGATCGGCCACGTGATGCGGCACGCTCCCTCTGCCTACTTCCAATGCTCAACGCATCCGCCACCGCGACGGCCTCCAATGGTGTCAACAGTGACAACGAATCTAGACGACAGAGGAGCATCTACACGACGTTTGAGAAAGCAAAAGCCACCCACGTCTGTTTTTTTTTCCCGTTCGTTTGGAGAGTGGAACTTGACGTGAGTTCAATCAAGTTATCAAGGCAGTTGCGTCTACGCTTGCAGTACGCAAAGCTGAAAGTAGAACACGGATGGCAGGTCCTTCCCCCCGGCACTCTTTGTCTATGCTCACGATAGCTGGCTCAGGATTAAACAAAACCTGAACGAAGTCGAGAACCTCTATTTCCGCCACTCCCGCAAGTCCCGTCCAGAACCCGAACCAGAAGAATCGTTGGAACGTGGAGATATGCGTCCTCTGACAAGCATGCCTAGGATGGACATTAATATCCCTTCGCCATCCATCAGTTCGCCCATAGATGAAGGGATTTCAGTGGAGGAACCTGGTCGAGCCCCAACCGATGATTGTCGACCCAACCAATTGACAAGGTCCCCGTCAATACCAGCAGAGGGAACAACACTCCCAACGCCGGACGCAGAGGGCTCAATTTCACACCGCCAACTAACAAATGATTCAGCTCCGCAACCATCCTCCCTCACGACACACTCTCCCGCACCACAAAGTTTGTCTCGCCAGCCAACTCTCTCGTCATTGGATGGCTCTGCTGGTCCTGATAGCTCATCTGGGTCGACCTTGACGTATGACTCGTTCTGGTCCTCCCACTCTTCGTCATCGCTCACTTACCGGAGTCGACTTTCGGAGTCTTCTCTTCCTTCATTCAAACAACCGTTCACCAACTCCTTCACTCATGTACAGAAGTCGAACCCTATCATCCCAACCTTGTCATTCCCTTCCTCTCCTCCGAATTCGAATAACTTGCATACTGCAATGGGTTCATTTCATCATGCTGATTTGGCATTAGCAGGACAGGAGAATGGTTCATTTTTACCGTCGCAGCCCTGAAGACAGATGTCGGGTAACTACGTGGTTCATGTGGCATTGAGGTTTGACAGAACATTTGTATCATTCCATGGATTAGTTTAAGGCATCGCTGGGGGGTATGAGTAGTTGTTGCAGCACCCGATCATATGTGTGAGGCATGTGAGAGCTTGGATGTAATCAGGTCAGTCCTGCCACACACGCGTGGTTGGGTGCATACCTCAAGATGTCTCTCGCGAAAACCACCTGACTAAAAACCTTCTCCACATCCAGAACCTCGTAAAGTCTGACATTTTCTGGGTCATTACAACTTGCGCTTGTGGAAGCTGCTTGGGGGCACGTGGGGTTGTCAGGACCATCTCTTATTGCCCACCATACCCTCCCCGGAGGGTACAAGCGGTCCATCTGCATGTTTGCCTCCAGGGTTTTTCTGATGGAGAGGAACTGTGGAGAGGATAAGATGGGGATGTAGACTGATGTGTGGGAGGTATACCCAGTCCAGAGACCCAATATCCCCATATCCTGCTTTTTGCATTAAAGCTCGCCTGAAGATGCCCGTGTACCCCTCGCCGTTTCCTCGTTCATCTGCGTCGCATAGCCAGGAAGCAGCGGAGGTCATATCACGGACAGACCCAAGTGACAAGCGAGAGACAACATCATATGAGTAGACGAAGGAGCGCACAAGCGGTGAAGAAAGTTTTGATAGTTTCGCGTCTAAAACGCATCTAGGAAACGACCGCTCAGTACATGGTGGTGAGATTCACGCAAAACCCGTACGGGGGAGCAAATGCGTAGACCTGAACCTCACGGCCTGGAGTCAAACCACCTCGTCGGACCGTGCGACAACTTTCCGGATCGGCCCACATCTGAAGGTGATACAGCACTATTAATGGCGCCAGCACAGCGTAAGAGGAGCTTACCAATCCCAACATCGTGCAAAGCCCAGCGCCAAGACTGTGTCCACACAGAATAAGGTCATATGACGGATTCCTCTTCAGCGCGTCGTTGACCACAAGCCAGACCGGCCGACCGACACTCCCCATCTCCATCGCCATCTTGTGAATACCCCCATGTACTTGATAACTGTCGCCGCTGATGGAAAATTGCAATGGAGACGGAGATAACTCAGATGTGGTATCATTATCCAGAAATCCGGGGTATGATCCGGGGATGGACTCGAGAATATCCTCAATGTCAATGAAGGAATGGTCGTCACGGTACAAGTCTTCTCTGGCGAATGGCGAGGACGGTGGAAGATCTGCTTGTGTGCTACGGTCGAGATTGATTTCTTTGGACTCGCAGGTGAGGTCGACAGCCAAATCATTCAGAGACATCGTGCCTATGTACGGATGATTTTGTTTGGACCTTTGGTTGAAGTATTGGTCCTGCCCTTACCTCTTATTACGAGCACGACCTGCTTTCTCCTATGGTCGCTCAGGACCCAGTACCTGGGCATCTGTGGCTCGGCCCCATTGATAGCGTCAAACTTGGTATCCAAGGACGACCGGGCGTGGCTGTGAAAGATATCGTGATCGTGTCGTCCAAGTAGAAGATCCCACCACGAGTAATGAGCCGGGTGCGGAGGACTTGACGAAGGTTGTTTCTCCGATGCATCAACAGCTTCGGCAAGATTTGCCTCGCCGCCGGTTGAGAGTCCAGGGGAAACAAAATTGTTTGAAGAAAGTCCAAAAAAAAGGAGACTCGCCCCCCCGTACCCCCCCAAAACGAGTTTCGACAGACGTCGGAAGACGAGATAGAGCCCGACATTTGTGGCCTGACAGTTTGCCCTGGGATCTTGAGGTCCATCTTCTACAGCCTCGCCGATGTCTGCACTTATGATCTGCCCTTTGCTCCCTGGAAAAATGACATCCGCCGTCACGCGAAGGGCCGGGGTTCTGTAATTGGGAGATTGAAAAGGGTCCGCGTTTGAAGGGGAGGAATCGTGGAGATGTATTTCTCTCAGGTAACGCGACCATTGTTTCTCTTGCCACTCGTGAGTTAGGCCCTGCAACGTGGCCCATGCGGCGAGCGCTTTGGCAACCTGGAGTACCGAATAGCGCTTCTCCGGGAGGAAGTGTTTGCCAGCTGGATCAGCCCATTCTCTTCGTACGAGTTGGATGAAACTACCTAGGGAGAACGTCGCTTCTTCCCCTCCGGGCATGATGTCGGAAATAAGATCCAAGGAACCGATTGCTGCGGTGAACGAGGTTGATGTCAAGGACTCTGATATGAGTATCGGGGCCAATGTGATTTGTTCGATAACGGAGAGCGTCGAAGCTACAGCACTCGACAGAACAGGCCCTGCGCTGGTGCGTCCGCCAAAAAGCCCATAATCTAGCACAGAGCCGGTAATGCAAGCAGCGGTTGTGGTGATGCCTCGTGTTATGGAGAACTGCGAAGCACCTGCCAATGAGCCATGAACGAGCTTCGAGAGGTCAACAAACGTACGCCGAGCTTGGTGCCGAGCTTAGCTGCAGTAAAGCCGATAGACGTTGCGACGGAGGCTGCGTCAAGCCCTGCACGGGAAATCTTGTTGAAACTGGGGCTCATGAGACGTGTATTCATCTCGTGTGCACCATGCCGTTCCCGATCTGAAAACCCAGCTCGCTCCACGGCAATCCCCGACCTCTCTCACCGAGAACCGTTGACGCGCTCATGACCCCGTTGCTCGTTTGTCTTGCTGCGTTTGTGCCATTGCTCGCACTTGCATACTCGGATGCTCCACCAGTTGTCGCTTGGACATCACATCGGTATGCCAGTTCCTTCGAGCGTTGACCGTGTCACAAACGAACTGTTACAGCTCCAAGATCCTGGACAACTTTCCATCCACGGTCACCAAACCAGACCACTTCCAATCGATCTTGGAGACTATTCTCTTTAATGACGATGTTTGCCGACACGATGCGGTGATTCTGGTCAATCATCCAGGCGTACGTGCTTTCCTGCTCCCACGTTTTCTGGCTTAACTTTGAAATAGCTTAAAGCTTCCTACCTGAGGCGGTTGGACCAACATGCCCCCCTTATTCGCAGGATTGCCTCAGCCGCGTCCTCTATTCAATTCCCATACACTCGCTCCAGCATTTCAGACCGTCCGTTTGAGGATCTTGCGAGCGTCGTTTCCCACCGCTGTAATACTCAAATGGTCAAGATACAACCCAACGCAGAGATCTCGAACGATCCGGGCAAGAAATACATCATTTTGGTCACCTTGGACCCAGTTGATTCTTATGCAATGTTCGCAAACGGTGTGTCTATTTCCCGTCGCCCCCTGTTTTTCACTTGCTTAATAATGTGTTCTAAAGCCGTGGAGAGAATAGTCTCCGCTTTTCCGGACCATTTAATCATCTACTCTTCAGATTCGTCTCATTTCGTGCGGCGCCAGCTCGGAGAGACTCCAGACTCAGGCCCATTGTTCTCAGCACCAAACCACACCGCGGCTGATGGTGGCATCCTAAAACGTTACCAGCTGCTCACCCCCGGTCTTATCCTGACCCTCATTGTGGTTTTCTTCGTGCTTGTACCAGTAATTGCGCTCGGTGTCAACGCGCTTGCGAGCATTCAATCCCCCCTCCGAGCAGAAGCACCCAGATCTTTTAACGCTAAGGATAAAAAGAATCAATGATACAATATATGCCTTTCTGTACTCTGAAGATTACAGTGATGGAGTGGTCCTTGAACCGGATTTGCAACAATGGGCCACCGAGCCGGAAATTGGACAGATTTTGGCCAGGATTTTTTTCCACACCTTGTATCTGTGCCTAAAAATAATACCTACGTTA
>Ga0307515_10001961_pt1 | contig 45543 bp, 40 predicted proteins | sample 17_EM_MG_FD_194513 | JGI IMG/M metagenome (GOLD analysis project Ga0307515, IMG submission 194513) | Populus trichocarpa ectomycorrhiza microbial communities from riparian zone in the Pacific Northwest, United States - 17_EM | ecosystem: Host-associated > Plants > Roots > Unclassified | place... | reverse complement strand
GCGACCCGTCGCCTGGGCGACGGGTAGCGTGTAATTCTCCGTCAGAGCGTACGAGGTTCCGTCAGAGCCGTCAGAGCCGTCCGGAACACCCGGGTGTTTCAGACGGAAATTAGGGTCGTTGCTGATGGCAACTTCTCAGAGTTGGGTGGAGCGATATTCACCCAATTGCATGGATTAAGATCACGTGCTCACGAGGCCAGATCATGGATTTGGACTCAAAGATCCCATGCCATATGGACGCATCGATGAGTGGGTGATTTCTTATGATGCACAATATGTCACTGGATGGATTACGGGACTACGATAAAGAATCAATGGAAGACGGACATTATGGAGGTTAGTAAATATGACCTTTCGAGGGCTTACAGAGCTACGGGAGCAGTCATGGAATGCGACCCATAGGAGCCCAATTACGCACAGGGTGGAAACGAATGGCTGGAACCAACTGGATCACAGCCAGAGATGGGTTGCGGCCGGAGATGGATCGCACCCGGAGATGGATCGCAGCCGGAAATGGATCGCGGCCAGAGATGGATCGCAGCCAGAGAGGGATTGCGGCCCGAGATGGATGACAAGAGATGGATCCCTTCCGGAGATGGATCGTATCAAGATATGGATCTCGACCGGGTATGGATGGATGACCGGAGGTGAATGGCAGGAGATGGATCACGGGAGACGGATTACAATCAATCTCCTTTCCTATATTAAGCTATGAAGTTACAATCGAGCGCGGATTTACAGATATACTGTGTTCCAGCGGCATGGATCCACCGAGTACGATGCGAAGCACTACTCAGAGCACTATTCAGAGCCCTATTCAGAGATACCGAATCATGCACCTACATGCCCGAGTTCCAATGCCAAACACAATCCCAAATCAGATCCCGAGTTACAGCTACAATGCTGATACCACACAAGCCTTACGAGATTAATCTTTGGCGGAGCAACAATCTTTAAAGAGGGGGATGACAATGCCGGAATCGCAAAAATTGCTACTACGTATAATTACCATACCGGAAATGCAGGAACGAAGCACCATCAACCGCATTCACCAATAGAGAAGGCTGGCAGCGGCATGTGCACCCAGAGAAGTGATGGCAAACACACCTACATATGAATCAAGAAACCGCATGTCCAAGTTACAATCCGGAATGAGATCCCGACTCAGTCTCGACAATCCCGAGATACACAGATGCTGCTGGAAATCGACTTCAGAATTAATCCAAGCCTATCGATATGGCACCCGAAGAAGCGGTAATGGATTAGTCGTCGGCGGAGGTGTGACGTACAAATGGGGGATGACCTTACCAGAATCAACAACAACCCCAACTGCAAGCAATCACCATACCGGAAATGCTGGGAGGATGCACCTTGGAGCGCACTTACCGGTAGAGAATCGCAGCTGGAGATTAGTCAATGAGTGTACCTTGGAAGACATCACTAGCAGAGTCAACATGTGTACGTGGAGAAGAGTCAACAAGCAAAAACGACGATGTGGATACCCAGACAAGTGACAGCAAGCACACCTGGAGAAGCAGCGGAAAGCATACCCGGAGGAAAGCCAGCTAGCGCACCGAGCACTTGGAGGATAATCAGTGCAACTGCAAGAGCACCGGAGAGATGATGAGAAGATCAAGCGAGTTTGATCTATGCCAAATGAGTGCAAATATGGCTACCAAAGCAGTTCCGAACGAGACCGAAAATGATCTCCGAATGTACCAAATAGTCTACCGAACGGCAACGCGAGAGACAGTCGCTGACTGCCATCATGAGAGACAGTTGAGACGACTACCGAGAGATGATGACTGAGCATAGCGACCAAGATCATGGCCCAATGACTCAATATTGGGATTGAGTAAGAGGATTATCGGGAGCCCTCTACCGAAGGCACCGACTGGGATGTTTACCAAACGGCTTACCGAAATGAATGCCGAACGACCATACTGGAGGACTATAAGCCTGCTTGGCCGATGCTGAAGGATTATGAATATAACTACTAACGGACACCGTGTGAGAGCCACCGGCTGCAAGAGATGATGTTAGATATCCAGGCTAGCCTATAAAGCTATGCATGAGGATCTGGAGAGCACAAGGCTCGGGAGAGCGCAAACGCGCCTGAATACATATGTGCTATGAATGACCATTTGTTGAGAAGCTTACGAGATAGATACGAGGTCATATATGATTGACCATCACCAACGGCTATGATACCGAATGCAGAAGCTGCCAAAGCAGCAACAATGATCACTGACAGGCTGGGCCTGCGAAGTTGTTCACGAGGAATTGAGAGAGCTCGAGTGCTAGCGCACTTGAAAGTATAGTGAGTATGACCGGTTCCAGGAATGCGTACAAGTTACATATACCGATGCAATGGCGATGGCAATGACGATGGCAATGACGAGCAGCAAGCTGAAGCCACCATCGATGCCGCCGAGTCAAGATGAGGCTCCTACTATGATTGGGGATTTCACTGAGATTATTGGGTTTAATTCCGACAATGATCGACACTTGGTACAAGTCACGAGTGCGAGATTGAATGGTCGGATGCCAGACATTCCGGAAGTGTAGATATGGAGGACGGTGTCATTTTGGATGTTTCTTTCTTTCTCTTTTCTTCTCTTCTGGTTACTTCTTTACTGTATTACTTCTTTGGATCTCGGCCCAGTACAAATGGTGTCGGCACGGGTTGTTACCACCTCCGGAGACAAGTCAAGTGGAGGGGGAGTTTCTCCGTGCGCCGGATCCGCCGAGTGGCTACCATATGATACTGATCGGTTGTGGGACTTATGGGTTCGTATGTTTGCGCACGTTGAACGGTTATTTCATTGTTGTCATTTTTTTCAACTCTTGTACGGGATTATGCAGCCCAGGGGTCTGCGCCTAAAGAGGGGGATAATGTAATGGCACGGCTGCACGTGACGTGTCCAGGGCCAGGTAATACCCGTGTTACATAGTCGGTTCGCCACAAGCCTTAGGTCTCTAGCAATAATCATACCTTTATACTGCTCTACAATATTGACATCCACGTGTGCAACCATATCGACTGATATACCTTCCTACGAGGCCATACACAGGCGTATGCATTTACACAGTATAACTTTGACTCTGACAATCACCCCAGCTCTGACAATCACACTACCTAACAATCACCATCAGCAAAAAGTGGAAACGGTATTCTGCGCGCTCTGAGCATTTTGAAGCATTGTGACAGTCAAGTTCGCGTTTAGTCGATTTTGTCGGGTGCAGTTATACGAATCATACTCAGCGATATTGCATCCACAATATGACGGGATTTCCAAACTTCGTATAGTGTTCCAAAATAGGTATAGCTTCGTTGGATACATTTCTTAATTGATTAAAGTCAGCTACTTTTATTTTTGAAAAATGTAATGAACATAGAATACTTTGCTGAGTCATGACATGAAACTTGACATTACTTTTTCGAAATGACAAATCAAAAACAAACTAACTCAAATAGGAAATATTATTAAAGATATTCAGTTATTTGTTGATTATAGCTGGAGGTATTTCAAATATGGTTAGTTTCATTATAATTTGTCATGAAGATATATAAACCAAAAGTTTCATAATATTACTAAGCAAGCAATAGTATGTCTATTACATATTTCATTTTTAAAAATAGACTAACTTTTGACTATAAAACAATGTAACAGACTAAGCTATACCCATTTGGGAATACGATACCAAGTTTGAAAATCCCGCAAAGATATGAAAATTATTTTACTGAGTATATTTCCAGCCAGAGTACACTGCATAGTTGAGAAAAGGCAAACGTGAATTTCAAAATGCTCAGAATACTGAGAATGCCATTTCATTTTTTGCTGATGACCCCAACTCTGACAATCACCCTAACTCTGACAATTACCCTAACTCTGACAATCACCCTAACTCTGACAATTACCCTAACTCTGACAATTACCCTAACTCTGACAATTACCCTAACTCTGACAATCACCCTAACTCTGACAATCACTCTAACTCTGACAATCACTCTAACTCTGACAATCACCCTAACTCTGACAATCACCCTAACTCTGACAATCACCCTAACTGACAACTACCCTACTCTGACACCAAAAGCAACCTCGCCTAGACGGTAATTACTTCAACTTTGACACTGAAGACCCAACATATACGGTATAATCTCAACTCTGACAATCAACTTGATTCTGCCATGTTTACAGCATAACTTGGACATTCACATAGACCATAACTCTGACACAGGAACCAATATTATTGGCTCTATTATCATCTCTGAAAAGGTTGTTTTCAGGTGAGAGGAGATAGAAGTGCACTATATAATAAATGGTGATGAGCCATGGATTTTGTGTACATGCAAAGCCGATACATCCAACTTAAACTCACAGAGCAACATACAATGCACAAAATGGCAAACTGCACCAGATATGGCAGCAGCACCCGTAACTGTTCTACACAATCCGGAGGCAGGAGTGGCCGCACTGATCAATATCCCAGTGGCAAGTCCCAGGGCAGCTGCAGCCGCAATGATTATCAAAACTCCGGTGCCAGTAGCCGTGGGACTCACTCCAATCAAATTGACCAACAATGTCACCAATCTGGGGGCGATAATGGTGATAACGAGAGCTGCGACAGCCTGCAGATGAGTGATTGTGATGACAATGATGATGAACCGCAATTGCCATGTGGAAGAACCCGCCCATTCAATAAATGTAGTTATTCTTACAGTTTAAACAACCAAGGAGGGGTAATGACGCATCCCACTCGAGATTTGTGTTTGTCTGACAATTTCTAGGTGCGATCACCTAGTCCTTGCAGCAGCCCACCCCGGGTTGGTAGGGTCAGCAATGACCATCCCTGCGTTCGACTGACTACTTCTAGTTGCGAACACCTAGTTCATCCGATAACCAGTGGCAGGCAAGCAGAAGCAGAAATGTCCACCCCCACAGTGACTGACAATACCTAGGCACATTCGATCACTCTTTCTCCTGGCAACCTGGGGGGGTAATAACCACACCCACATCCAACATTAAACGCTCTAGCAGACAATACATAGTCATTGCAATCACCCCATGTCACTCCTCCAGGGAACCAGGAGCACAATGCTCAGCAGGTATGAGCAACATTTCCTTGTTGGCTTTGACATTGTGCAACCTCTCTGACTAAGGCAACAGCTAGATGCAAAAGCGGAATATGTCCCCCATCGATACTGGCCACTGGCAAAAGTGTATGGGGGGTGACATCGGGTTGCCAAAAGATTGTTGGGACATTGCCTGAAATCAATTCTTTTGCAGAATTGTTAGGGAGGGCCCTCACCAGTTCGATGTCAACAAACTGTTCGATGAGAGCTACAAGGAAGCACATGAAATTCTAAGTTCCGCGATCAAGAAGTTTAACATCCCAAAAGCAGCCATCTGCACAGTATGTATTCACATGTTCCAAGCCCTGTTCAACAGCACTGACAACCAAGCCAGCGTATTACCAATCAGCTCCCCAAGCGCACTTCACCAAACAGGCTCGTGATTTTGCGCCGGATCAATATGCCACTAGCTTTCCGACCATTTCGAACCATAACCACCAAAAGCTAGTATCAAGGCTAATCTCTCCCTGCACCTACCAGTATCATCATTCAGACTGTGAGAGTGAGGTATGACTGAACACCATTGATTTTGTTAAAGTCCTGACAATTGATTAAGATACCAGAAAAGATGTTTCTGCATCGTTCGCTATTGGGCGTGATGGCAAAAACCTTCGTCGAGAACTGAAAGTGTCATTTCACGTGATGGCCATATACGTCCCACTTCAGCGATGAGGTGACAGCAGAGTGTTTGTTACTTGCTACAATTGCAGTAAAGCATTCCTTGGACATCAGGGCTGGTGGCACTTTCCTCCACATGGTAATTGAAGCGGATATATTCAAGAGTATGCAGAACACGATTTTCGACACCCATATCTCACATTTTAGTAAGTACATATAGTGATCTATTCAAACAATGGGAAAGTATCCCACCAGAGATGCAAAAACCAATCTTGCCTATACATAAGGACAGGATCGACGCAATCAATGGTTGAGATTGGAAAGCACCTGCTGGCGCATGGCGGAATCTGGAGACGGTAATCAACAATGAGGATGTGTAGCTACTTATGTATATAGTATATATTAGTTTGATGGTCTATTATTGGAATACAATTGATGGAAAACTGACTGAATTCATTCCACCCTTAAATGGTTCTAAAATCTCGATTAGAATGGCAATCAGTCAAACACATGTCCAGATTCTGATAATTGACCGGGAGTCCTGACAAAGATCATGGCGAGTATACGTGCGGACTCAGACAGCTGACGGTGGCCTCTGACATGACCAGTGCAATAGCATGAGACGCTTCTGACAAGATCATGGTGACTATACGTGCACACTCTGACAACTGACAGTGGGCCCTGACAAGACCAGGACGATAGCCTGAGAAGCCTCTGACAAGATCACGGCAACTATACATGCCAACTCTGACAACTGACAGTGGGCTCTGACAAGACCAGGGCGATAGCATGAGAATCCTGTGACAAGATCACTGTGACAATACATGTGGACTCTGACAATTGACGGTGGGCTCCGACAAGACCAGGGCAATGGCATCATAAGCCTCTGACAAGATCATCGTGACTATATGTGCAGACTCCAACACTTGACAATGGGCTCTGACAAGACCAGGGCGACAGCATGTTGAGCCTCTGACAAGATCACGGCGACTACTCTGACAACCGACTGTGAGTTCTGACCAGACAGTGCGATTGCACAAGTAGCCTCTGCCAAATGATCCATACTGCAGATCTAGCATACTTGATTACACCATGTTGTGCACAAACACTCTCGCTATCACCCCAAGAGTACATAGTTAGCACCCAAAAGTAAAGAGGTAAGGTAGAAATAATACTGTAAGCTTACCATGTTTTCCAAGTTGATTATCCAGATTACGTATAATCGCTCTGGGCCGAATTCCATTATCCGCCATTATAGCTGGTACGTGAGACAACAGCAGGTTATACAGCTTACGGTAAATTACATGTGGCGAAATGACTTTTTCCTGACGCATCCAAGATTCAAGTTACTCCACAGGCCATCCAGAATACTCTCCTAGGGTCTAATTCTCTTCTAAAATTGACCCTTGTAAGATTGCACATTGCCTCCTCTCACATACTCCTGGAGGCTTGCCATGACTAAAATAAACTTTGTTGATATCAGTAAATGACATAGTAGTTTGATTACTGCCTTGCATTGCCTTTCATTCCTTTCTCTTGAACCAGCATATGAAGCCCAGGATGTCTGCACTGGTACAGAGGGATATGTAACATCAATACATAACCCAAGGCCTGAGTAAGCTCTAGTGTATAGTGATCACCACTATGGTACTTAGATCAGTATTGAATATCTCACCATTTCATTCTTCAATTATTCTCACTTGCTCTCATGGGCCATCTTACTATTATATCATACATCTACGGTCAAGTGTAGGGATATATCACTGTACAAGCATATTGCTTCGGATTCAGCCTATTTGGACATATCTGGAAGCATATGGAAGAATCACTGTAGCTGTTCAGAGTTGCTGAGTTGTTCAGTTATGATTTCCAATCTATTTTACATTTTGCTGATGTAATATCCATGGGATTATATGTACTTGATAGTGTACATTACATTGCATATAACAATCATGAAACCAAGCTGTCTATTACACTTTATTGTAAGCATTCAAGTATATTCTAATGTCACTTCTTATTCCTCTTGATTGAACACTCCAAGCCAGGTTGTTAATGTCATTCATACACTTGATTATGCTCTTCCAACTGCTTGATTGAATTCTATTTGTACTTTATTGCACACTCCCAGTCTACTTATCTGTAGATTCCCAAGAATGCTCTCAAGATGCTTTACAGTACTCCTTTGAGTATATTCTCAGTAAAGCCTCCATGTGTACTCCCAGGTATACCTTTGAGTACACTTTCATATACACTTCACAGAATAGTGTCAAGTATACCCCCACTTATAATTGACAACATACTTCTGCCCTACCGCACTATATACTTCCAAATATAATATCAAAATACTTCCAGCAATGCCTCCAAGTATGTTCTGATGTTTACCTCTAATTATGCTTCATAGTCTATCACAATCTATACTGTTAGGTACACTTCTTAGAGCATTCGACAGTAAATTCTCAAATGGACTGAATTGTCAGCTGCCACGCTAAATGGCTGTTTCCTTTGAAGTAATCTGTCATAATACTGCCAAGTAATCTACTCAATATTATCTTGATCCTTTGTCTAAGTGGCTTTCAAATACTGTAATGAATATGTTCTCTACAATACTTCCAAGTATACTCTTGAGTGTGCACCCAATTGCACTGAATAGTACACTTTCAGTTTACTTGACTCAATACTCCCACATATACTCTAAAGAGGCAAGTCACCGTCAACTTGACTTCAGTATATGCTTTCAAGTATCCACGTTCATAATGAATCTAGAGTCTTGCTAAGGATGATACACACGCTACAGGATCACAAAAGAATGATGGTATATGGTACATGTTTTGTGGCAGCCAATATAGAGTTGTTGAAATCTTGATGTCAGATGATATAATAGCCTCAATCAAATTATTCGGGTATTTACCCTGATGAGATATCATATTACCTCCCAGTTAATGTGGTGACAATTGTGAGCATACAGTCTGCAGGAATGGTACACTGTTGAATTCCCCAGAGAAAATGTCTGTGACATTAATTTTCCACTGGAATCTATCACAATCTTTCCATGAATGTGTTGAGCTGATTGGAAGTACCGATATCACTATGCCACGGACTATGATGTAAGTTACCTCATCTGTAGTTAGCGCCATTAGTCATCGATCAACCTCATGTCAATGCGACATGTCTTGTTACATGATACAATAAACACACCTTCGCATCCGCCCATGCACACTCGACTACTCGAGCACACGCTACCGTACAACAGATTATGAGCCCTTGCATTGAAAAAGAGAACCGACAATCAACACTTCCACTTTCGTTTATCGAGTGGAGGTCAACATTGTCATGGAAAAGCAACTCCACAAGCTAAGCGAATACCCCGCATTCCGCCGTGTTTCTGACGGTGGCTGCTGGACATCTCCCGCACAGTCCGAGAGACTACTATAACTGATGATCGCGATACAAGATTAGTATTGTGCGAGATGAGTTCGACGACAATCACAATCACCAAGTTCACTGGCACGAACTATGCACAATGGGCAACCGAGATGGCCCAACTTCGCGAGTAGCAGCAACCGTATGGTATTATCAAAGAATACGATGACAAGCCGGAAGAGCCAGCAGCAGATGCGACTGCTACAGAGATGGCCGCTTTCAAAGGCGGGTTGAATAGCCATGGTGTTGCCAGATCGACTATCCTGTTCGGCATGGAACCAAGGATACACGCGGAATATACGGTCGTTGACGATGCAAAGACGCCGTGGGAAATGCTAGCATCAGCCAATAAGTCAAAGCTGACGCTCAACATCTTCGAGATTAGGGAAGACCTTTGGAGCATCAAGCTACAGGACTGTGAAGATGTTGACAACTACGCATCGCAGATCGATTGGAAAGTCAAGGATTACAATCTCTGCGCTGGGCCCTCGACCACAGACACTGATGCCGATACGGACACTGCAAAGACAATCGCCAAGATGAGTGAACCAGAGCACATCTTCTACCTCCTTCGCGGAATCCCAAGGAACCACGAGTGGAAAGTCTTCCTGGAGCTCATGATGGACAAAAACGCCATGCTGACTGCCACGCCCGATGAGATTGTCACCAAGGTCGCCGAAAGGAAGCTGCAATCAAAAGAGATAATGAGCTCCCTCCACAAGCTCTGCTCTTTGCAAAGAAAGGTGGCAAAGGCGGCAGAGGCAGCAACATCGGCAAAAGTCCAAAGAGGGATAAGAGAGATAATAAGAGAGATACTAAGGGAGACAACGATAGGACAGAGAAGGATCTGCGGAAGTGCCTTCATTGCCCGCGGCGAGGGCATATCACCGAGAACTGCTTGAGCAAGCAACATGGCGATCCTCCAATGTCTGTCGACACTGCAGCAAAAGCATCGACTGAGACTACTTCGACTCTCACCACTTCGATCGAGAACTATTGGATGGAGGCTCGCTCAAATCCTTCATCCAGTGATTGGTCCATCGATTGCGGATGCATGACTCACATCTCCGGCCGTCGATCAATGTTCATCACCTACGCCGGATATCCTCCGAATCAGAAGAAGGTGAAGGGACACAATCGGGTCAGATCGTTTGCATTCAGATATGGAAGTGTTAGGTTGATTTGTCAACTACCTAATATAAAGAGGGAAACGATCATACTCCAAGAAGTGGTGCATTTGCCGGGATCGTTAAATCACATCTCACAGTCTCAGATCATGGACAAGGATGTCAAAGTCGAACCGGTGAATCACTACAGTCTCAACGTCTACAATCGTCATGGCATGTTGATTGCCACCGCACCTCAGGTCGATGGGCTATTCGTTCTGGATCGAGCTCCGGAATCAACCGAATACACCGATATCGATGACAGCTGCCTGCTTGCACTTAAGCCGACTGGGCATGCATCTCGGCACAATGCAGAGAAGCGGATGATGTGCCACCGCCGCTAGGCACACGGCGAGCTCAAGGCTTGGGAGATCTCGCCGAAGGTGGTTGCTGACTCTCCGAAGATGACCAGGAAGTGCGATTGCGAGAGCTGCATCAAGTGCAAATTAGCTCGGAAACCCTTTACTCTGAATTCAACTTCCTGTGCCACTGAGCCACTGCAGCTTGTGCACTCGGACATATGCGGTCCACCGGAAACAGACATCGGAGGAGGTCGATATATGCTGCTCTTCATCGACGATGCCATGAGCCATATGGATGATTACATATTGAAGTACAAGTCGGAAGCCCTTGAGACATTCAATGAATGGAAGGCTCTTAGAGAAAAGGAGTCAGGCAAGCATGTGAAGCGATTTCGTACAGATGGAGGCGGTGAGTATACCTCCAAGAAATTCGCACATGATCTAAAATCAGAAGGGATCTTAAAGGAAACGACTACGCCCTACACTCCTCAGTCTAATGAAGTTGTCGAAAGGGCAAACCGCATGATCATGGAGCGTGTACGATACATGCTGGACGATGCCGGACTTTCAAAGATGTACTGTGCCTTTGCACTGCTAGTGCCGGTCTATCTCAAGAACCGCACTCCAATGCAATCGGTAGTTGGCAAGACACAGTACGAGGTCTGGCATGGGAGAAAGCCATTTTTGAAGCATCTCCGTGTGTTCGGATGCTTGGCTTTCGTCCACATTCCGAAAGAGAAACGAAAGAAGCTAGATGACAGAGCCACTCCCGGTATATTCGTCGGGTACAGCATATCGACTAAGCAGTACTTCATATACGACCCTTTGGGCAAGACCTTTCCCAGCTCCAGAGATGTGGTATTGAGAGAAGGAAAGCGGTACACAGGACCGAATGCTGCAGACCAAGCGATCTGGAATGAGCACTTCTACAGAGATGACATTGAAGAACCCAAACCTACAGCGAAGCAAGCGACCGAAAGTGAAACGGAGGAGCCATTGGATGACGATTCACCTGCGGATCCTCCGAAGCCAAAAAGAAGTCACGACAGTTGGCTGGCCATGAGTCGTCACTTGGAGATGCATGAAAGCCGCCAGCCGAAGGAAGTCACTGAAACCATGCTGGTAAGTTGGCAGAGCCTGCACGATTGGCTCTCAAAGATCAGGAATTCGGGGATATGATTCCCATCTACACTGCAGGTGTGATCTCTGACGATCATGAGGATGGCATCGAGGAGCCAAAGTCTTACAAAGCAGCAACCGAGTCTCCGCTTGCCGAGAAATGGGACACAGTGATGAAATCAGAGGTAAATGCGATTGGGCAGCATCAAGTCGTTGGCGATTTTGCGGAGCTTCCGGAAGGGAGAAAGGCTTTGCCAAGTGATTGGGTAAACAAGATCATGTAGGGCAGACTTTGAGTGCGGTCATCACGTGGTGTTAGGGTTGAGCGGCTGAGCCACATTCACTCTACTCTTTGTGTACGTGTCAAATAGATGAATAGACAAGCCACTATACACATCACCAATTTGGCATCTGCACCATAAGTTGACGTACACTTCCCTCTGCGCCAGGATTGGTCCAACAGGTTATGAGCCCGGTCGCATTGTATTTTCGGTAATTATGAATCTCAACTTGCAGAGGAATGCAACATTTGGAGACGCGTCTTGATGAGCAGCAGAGTATAATTCACAACTTTGACATTGACATCCTCACGATGAGTTCTACCACCATATCGATTGTGAAGTTCAATTGGTCAAACTACAAGCAATGGTGAGGGGAAATGGCGCATCTCTTGGACAAGATGTAGGTCTACGGTATAGTCACGGGGGAGGATGAGCAGCCCGATGATCCTGTGGAGGATGCTACCGCAGCAGAGAAATTGGCACATCGGGCTGCTGTCAAAGACTGGGTGAAACAGTATGGTAATGCGCGATCGACAATTCTGCTCGGCATGGAGCCACGGCTGCAGGCATCGTACATCGAGGTCAAGGATGTGCGGACACTTTGGGAGAAACTGGCGACGGCGTAGAAGGCAACATTGAAGTTCAATGTCTGGCAGATGCGGGAGGAGCTTTTAGGGATAAGGCTTGAGGATTGTGAAGATGTTGATACTTATGCCCTACGGATCGACCAGAAGGTGAAGGACTACAATCTCTGTTCCGAACCATCATTGTCGAATGCGACAACGACTTTAGCAAAGATGACCCACAAGGAGCACGTGTTTCATCTCCTGCGCGGTATACCAAGGAATGACGATTGGCAGTTCTTTCTTGAGTTGATGATGGACAAGAACGCAATGGCAACGCTCAGGCCAGATGAGATTGTGATCAAGTTGGTCGAGATGGAGGCCACAATCAAGCGTGAGAACGGCATAGGGCACGAAGCCCTACTCTTCGCACAAGGAAACGGCAAAGGAAATCCCAAAGGAAATCCCAAAGCAAAAGGCAAAGGCAATGGTACGATGAGCGGGAAAGGTGATGAGAGTGATGAGGATCAGGATCGCAAGGGCAACTGACCTGTTTTTATTGCAATAGGGAAGGGCATAAAGTCAGGAACTGCCACAGTATGAAACGCAGTAAACCTCCAGTTAAGAAGGATAGCACCAAGACTGCAGCCAAGGCCAAGGTTCAAACCATCACCGCCGCCAGGGATTCGGCGCAGATGACGACTACAATTGAAAACTACTGAGTGACAGATACCAGCGGAAGAACGGCTCCTTCAAAGGAGAGTTAGTAGTTGGATTGTGCCTCCACCTCCCACATTTGTGGAAATCGAAGGAACTTTGTTCAGTGTACGGGATTCACCAGGAAGGACGAGCGGGAGATTCGCCATTTCGCAGGGATTGTAGCAGGCAAGGCCATCGGGCAGGGAGATGTTCAATTGAGGTTTCGGCTACCAGGAGGCCGCGACTGCATGAACGAAGTAGTTGTGAGGGATGTACTCCATGTGGAAGGGGCACACAACTCGGTCTCCCAATCAAGGCTTATGGATTGGGGACTACAGATTGTCCCTGTCAATGCCTTCGGAATCAAGATATATGACAATGCGCCAGCAATGGGGACTGGGTGCGGAGGTCAAGGAAGTCTTGTTGCCGTGGCACCACAGGGTGGAGGTTTATTCCGATTCGATGTAGATATGAAGGTTGCAAGTAAGGGTCGTTAGTTGAGAGATGTATCTAGGGACAAGTGATACACAACACCGAATGCGACTCTGAATGAGCACACCTATACGGACATCTTCGAGCCACAGGAGTCAAAGACACGGGAAATATCGGTACCAAACGCATCGACTCCTGCGATCAAGCGACCAGCAGCCGGTCGTGATCCCGGTGGTATTTCGGCAGGTCAATTGAAGGATCACGTGGGTTCTAGCGATGAAGATGATGAGGACGAGAGTGAGGAAGAGGATGGTCCACCGGTAGTGATTGACAAATCCGAGAAGTCCTCTTTCACACGGATATTGGCAGGCCTTGACGGGAATCACAGGAGTGGGTGGGAAGCACCTGCGGGATGTCATCGGAGGAGGAGCTGAACCGATCTTCGCTGTCGGAGGAGCGGTCGACTGGAGATCAAGAGTGCAGAAGCCGACTGACCAGTCCAGGACGACATTGTGCTGCGAATCAGATGTGATTTCGGAGATGGAATCCGAGTTTTTTCGTTCCTTGGAAGGATAATCGCTTCGGAGGAGCTCTGGGCTTGGCTGATTGCTTGGGAGGAGCTCAGCACTGTTTATCTTGGTTTTCTTCATGGTTTAGACTTACGGTCATGATACAGCCCTGGAGGAGTGTTGGGCAGACTTTGAGTGCTGTCATCACGTGGTGTTAGGGTTGAGCGGCAGAGCCGCATTCACTCTACTTCTTGTGTACGTGTCCAAAAGATGAATTGACAAGTCAATATACGCATCACCGATTTGGCAGCTGCACCATAAGTCGACGTACACTTCCCTCTGCCCCAGGATTGGTCCAACAGATCAAGCGCGATGGAGCAGGCAATGTGTAGCGGTTCAAGGCCAGGGTAGTCTGTGGAGGAAACCACCAAATTGAAGGCATTGACTACCGGGCTACATATGCACTGACTGCTCACTTGGGCCACGTTATGCTGGCACTCGCCATCACCGCCAAGTACGATCTTGAGATCTATCAAATGGACATATGCACGGCTTTCTTGGGAGTTGACTTGGAGGAAGAGATCTATATGCACCCGCCGCAGGGATATGTTCATTTGGTCCAAACTGGCAGCCGATACCACCATCAAGATTAGCAAAGACTTTGCAGAAGATGGTACTCCGCTTGAGAAACTGTCTTTATGGCTTGAAGCAGATTTCGCACGTTTGGTACGGCACTTTTAAGTACTTCGGGATCTCGATTGGGTTCGTGGCATCACACGTCGACGGAGGACTGTTCGTGCTCCATGATCAAAATCAAGGCATAGTTGTTGCTGCAGTTGTTCTGTACATTGATGTCTCCTTATCATTGCTAACAAAGACTTGATTTGGCAGATCACAGATCAGATGAAGAAGAGGTTCCGGATGCATGATCTCGGGAGTGTCTCCTTCTATCTCGGCATGAACATCGAACGCAATCGGGAGCATCATACGATCGACATCCATCAGCACAGCTACATTCAGACAATCTTGGCGAAGTTCAGAATGAACAAGTTCAGGCCAGTTGCCACGACATTGACAATGAAGCTTCACAAGAGGAAGCCCGACGAAGAAGCCTGCAATTCAACCATATACCAATTAATGATCGGAAGCCTTATGTATGCAATGACTGCCGCTCGGCCCGATATTGCATATGCCATCGGAGTTCTCAGCCGGTACAATCACAACCGGAGCATTGAGCATTTGGTAGCTCTCAAGTGCGTGTTTCGGTACCTCAACAGCACGAAAGACTGGCATCTGCGTTTCAGAGGAGCACTCGGAGGAGAAGGCGATGGCATACTTGGTAGTTATGTCGATTCGGACTGTGCTGGATGCCCGGATGACGATAAATCGACCAGTGGACAGGTCATCACCTTCGGAGCAGCGGTCCACTGGCAATCGAGAAACCAGATGTTGACTGCCCAGTCCACGTCCGATGCCGAATACTATGCCTTAGGAGTAGGCCGCATGAGACTAAAACTAATCTCGCATCTCCTGAACGAGCACGGCATCCCGACTATCCCTCACGTGTTCTCCGATTCACTGTCACTGGTCGCGAGCATCACGAACAGAATCTACCGCGGAACTGCAGTTGCACACATTCCAACCAAGTACTATCTTGCTGCAGATATGGCTACAGATGGAGAGATCGACTTGAGCTACGTACTGACTGCTGAGATGCTCGCCGACTGCTTCACAAAGCCACTGCCGAAGCTTGCCTTCTTGAAGCAGTGTGCTGCGATGGGAATGATCGGGATTGGACTCGGAAATGGTCTCAGGATCGGAATTGGGAATGGCCTCGGTACGCTTGGAAATCGTGGCGGGAATGTTATCGCAATTGTAACAAGAAATGGCATCGGGAATACCGTTGAAAAGCAGATTGATTGATTGGGCACGTTTGTTTCGGGGAGATCCTTGATGTTTGATTGGCTCCTCTTCTCTTTTGTTCACATTTTTGTTTGAAATGGACGTGATAGCCATCCTGGAGGAGTGTTGAGCTGATTGGAAGTACGGATATCACTATGCCAAGGACTATGATGTAATTTGCCTCTTTTGTAGTTGGAGCCATTAGTCATCGATCGACCTTATGTCAATGTGACATATCTCATCACACGATACAATAGACACACCTTCGCATATGCCCGCGCACACTCAACTACTTGCGCACATGCCACCGTAAAACATACTGGTGGTTGTATGTGTATCTGCTTGGTGCAGAGCTGATCGTATTGACAATAATTGGAATGGGGTTGGCCTTACTAATTGTGCTCGTGATTGTATTGGTAATCGTAATCATCATACTATTACCACTTGAACAGGTAGGGTGACTACATCAATACTTGTAACAACACTTCCAGAGACTTAGAGTTTCCTATGAGCCAAAGTATAGGCATACTTACAGTTTTATATCATGATGCCAGCAAAATGTACATCTGTCACTGGAAACCTCTGGGAGTATAATGAAGTTGTTGGACCAGAATCGCGGGATGGTCAAATCCTTGGGAGGACTGGACCCAGGCAGTGGCCTTCACATGCGTCTGGGATTGCTAGCGACAAACCTCAGAGTTGGCTGGATCAATACAGTGGCCATGAGGTCCACCTAGGTGCGCTGGCGACAAATCATGGAGTTGACTGGAACGATGCAGTGGCCATCAGATGTGGCTGAGAAGGTTGGAAACCAATCTCCAAGGATACTGGAGGACTGCTGACAATCTCAGAAGCACCTGGAAATCAGGCAAAATGCTTAGAAGTTCCTTGAAACTCAGACAACAAGCTTCATTGCTGAATCACGGCTAGTGCACCTGGAAATCGTAGTTACTACTCATCATTAACCAATTTGAAAACACATGTAGTTAGGTTGTATTCACGTCGATGTAACTACGTATCTATGTAACTATACATCTATGTAGGTATCCACCTACAGACAGTATATCTGGACTGCCTGCAAGCAGTGCTTGGGAGCAATTGGAAATGCACATGCAGATGGCAAGTGAGTGAACATAGAGATGCACTTGGATGCCTTAATCAAGCAAGTTTGGAGATGCACTTGGAGGCCGATCTCAAGTAAACTCAGAGATAAACTTGTAGGCCATGATAGAGTGCATTGGGAGATGTACATGGAGGCCAAAATCAATGGAACTCAGAGATGCACTTGGAGGCATAGATTGACCAAGGTTGGAGATGTACTTAGATGCCTTGATCGTACAAAGATAGAGTGCACGTTTGAGTGATCAGGAATATGTGGAGATGCACTTGGAAGCCACAATGATGCGAACATCGAGGCCTTGATCAAGTGAGTTTGGAGATGCACTTGGTGGCGAAGATTGAGTGAACTCAAAGATGCACTTGGAGGCTATTACCGAGTGAGCTGAGAGATGTACTCCAAGGCCTTGATTGATTAAGGTCAGGAATGCCCTTGGGAACCATCATCGAACCAACATCATGGGGTACTAGTTGCAGGTGATCAGCCTGGATGCTGTCGATTGGGATAAAGGCACAATGGAAGCTGAAACCCTATTCATTAGTTAACTTTTAATAGTGGGGATGTAGAGAGTACAGTAAAAACACCCAGGTGTGCCAAGAGATGAGAGGTGAGAGACAGGCTGGGAGCAGGAGACTATTCATTGGTTAAATTGTAATTGTCAGAATGTAGAGAGTAGAGTATAGTAAGGTGTGCTGAAAGCTGAGAGATAACATACTGGCTGGAAGCGGGAGACACTCAATCTTGGGTTGATGCTATACATGGTCAATGCTGTATTCATTGTATGCTTTACTGAGTGTTAACGAATCATCATGGCATGGAGAGATGGAGAGGGATTACTTAGCTTTGAGTTCTCAAGTGACAGTAGAGTTGAGGAAGAAAAAGAGAGAGATAAGAGCAGATGGGGGAAATCATCATGAGAGACTGGGACCTGGGACAATTTCATGTGCAAGTCAATTTACCATTCCCAATACAGCAGGTATGACTCCCCAAGTGGCAGGTCAGTACACTGATGTATGGTATTCTAACCCCAATGAGGCCAGTTGTACCCCTGATTTCTTACATTGCTCATATCCTCCATATCGTTCCCATCCTCATTCCTCAACTCTGTTTCTCATCCACAACTCTTCCATCATCATAGCACACCAACTTGAATCATTTCTCTCAATATCTCTATGGCAAGATTAGGAGTTATTGCCGTGTATAGCATACACTGAGAACAGTATGTACCCAAAATTGATTATGTATCCTGGATTCTGAAGAGTACAAATTGACTTCTGAATGCACTTCCACATCTGGCATGCCTCCTTATCAAATTGACAGCCACCAACCACCTTTCCATAAGAGCTCAGATGTACAGCTAACTTGTCAGATGTGCACAGTTGCAAGTTAACTAACTTCTGCATTGAGCCTCAGTATCTGTCGTGCCTTCCAATCAACAGCCTGCTGATCAATCACCTCCAAGCATTCCTTCAATTTCGCTTGATCATGGCCTCCAACTCCATCTCCAACCTCACTAAGCCATGATCTTGCAGCTCATCTCCTAGTTCACTCTACCACAGCATACACGTGAATCTGTGAGTTTTCTCAATCTTGGTCTCCCTGTGCATCTCCAAACTTCCTCAATTACAGTCTCCAAGTGCATCTGAGTTCACATGATATTGGCCTCCAAGTGCATCTTAGAGTTCACTTGATCTCAGCCTCCAAGTGCATCACCAAACTCACTCAATCATGGCCTCCATGTGTATCACCAACTTTACACAATCTTAGGCTCTAAGTGCATTTCCAAACCTCCCCAGTAACAGTGTTCAAGAACATCTCTATGTTCACATGATCACAGCCTCCATGTCCATCTCTGAGGTTCACTTGATCCCGGCCTCTAAGTGTATCTTTGAGTTCACTCAGTCACTGCCTCATTTTAAGTGTATCTCTAAGTTCAGGTATTTGGCATCTCAAAGAGCTCCTCTGATTGTACTCAAGTACTGTCTGCAGCCAGATTGACTGTATGTATATATTTAGATAGACTTAGATAGATAATACATGCCATATTATGATGTCATGAATCTTGTGATAGTAACAAAGTGCAATATCATAGATGAAATGGCTTGTGGTTATAAAGCTCTAACAGCCACAGCTGGGAGACTTCTGCACAAAGTGGAAAGTCTTCCGCAGTGCCATGCACAGAGGTCCCAGTTGCTTTCAACGTCTCCCCCAGATCTGCACAACTATCTCAGCTGCTTCAAAAATTGACTTTTCTATAAGTCAAATATTGTAGCATTTTGAATGCACCTCCAAACTGTAGCTGCTATCTGGCACACATGAAAATGCTCTTGCACTATCTGAGAGTACTTTGCATAGCTTCAATGAGGCCTGGAAGCATCTCAAAATACATAAAACCACTGGTGAGGCCAACAGGAGTGCCTGGGAGGGTTGCATGTGGCTTTTGGACGGCTTTACATTTTGCTAAAGGAAAAACTTCCCCTTGGGAAGTCAACTTCTCCAGAAATGCAGATTTGTCAAGTACAACTCTTTCAAATAAACTCCTAAGAACGCTATTAAGTTAGGTTGTTAGCTAACAATTAATCACTCATAGACAATCGAGTTGACTCACCTGAATAGCAATGACTGTACATGGTAGTGACTTGTATACATCTATCTCCAGCCACCTGTCATATATAGAATAATATGGGTACCAATACATCTAACTAGATCGACTACAAATGATCATACACTATATCATGTATATACATCTATTGAAAGCTTGCAATGAGCTGTATATGTATCTGTGTATACTTAGTCCAGTCTGTAGTATATTTGTACTTTGGCTAATATGGGTATTTGGCACAGACATGAATACATATATAATAGATATCTTGAAAGTTCTTTATCTCTGATTTGAATAGATAGTTAAAATACAGGTCTTGACTTTTCTTTCAATTGTGTATGGTGTTCCCCTACAGAGTTCGTATATGCAGTTCATATATTGCATTGATGTATAGAGCGCTAATATGGAGTAACCACAATCGTTTGCGCTAAGGATCAATGAAATGCTATACAGACCCAATATTGATTTCATTTACAGGGATGGTTGGATTTACTATTGTTTTCAGTGATTTGATATTCTGTTGTTAGTTATGAAATACAATGTAACATTAGTACCAATGCAGTCTGACAATATACTTGCAACAGTTATACCCTAGGGGTGTCATTGTGAAATACAAATATCTAATAGATAGAGAATATAGAAGAACTAGCTTGGAGTTATGAGACTAGTGATACTAAGAACCACTGCTGTAAGAATACAACACCTAGTATAAAGTCTTCCATTGACCTGTACAGTGGATATATTTGTGTCAAAATAGGACAATTTGAGAAGTTATATGCATTAGTATTTCAAATATACATTAACCACAGCAGGTACTTTCGAAAGTATCTAAATACACTTATACAGTACCTGTTGATATGTTACTAAGCCACAAGAAGGCATGGAAGCATTTGAAATTACACAGAAGTACCAGTTAGTATAATGAGAGTTTGCACATGACTTTCAGACTATTATATATTTTGGAAATATATGGTCCAATGTTCTACAATATTTTACAATTGTGGATTTCTACATTGACTGTAAATATATACTTCTCAATGTTTCCAGTGACTGTAATACATTTGTCTGATTCTGACGATTGTATCTGACATCAGAGAAACTCAGTTATATATTTGGATATATATATTTGCTGACTGTATCTTTAAGAGATATAATATTAAAGTTAGCTAGAATATATATAGTATATTTCAAAATGGATAAAGTATAGCTATAATTCAATTAGAGCAATATTGAGGCAATCAAATTGAGTTTGAATAGTATGGTGCATATAGTAATAATATATTCAGAGTATAGAGCTGAGTATTTTTGATATTGTTTATATACAGTAAAAATATTTCTCTGGACTCTTTATTTATACTGGTCAATTAGAATTTGGACTAAATTTTATATAAATATGCTTTATCTGGGTTAGCACTATATTACCTTGAATATTGTAGAAATGCCTAGGCTATACATATAATCTATATTTCCACACTATAAGAACAAAACTAGAGTCTAATTTGTAACTAGACAACAAGATGGGAATATAGTATATTACCTCCTTTATTGGAACTACTGTATTAACTCTGACATAAGATATACACCTGATTGGGTTAGCGCTTATATAATTGCCGTATATGGTAATATTCCGGAAATTAAAATTTTCACAAAACTATTTTAATTACCTATTATAATAAGTGTAGTACCAGATTGATGCGCTAACCCAATCCGGGGTGTACTTTATATCCGGAACAATACGGTACTGCATTCGATACCACGGGTCGGTCTTAGAGCAGCATCATTTAGCCTCTGTTGCCGCGTCGTCCTCTATTCCTGGGAAGTTTGCAGGTACTTCGATATGTACTTTACATCGTCCAGTACAGCTCCCGGATTTAGGGCTCTACCATAGAATGTAACGGCAAAGGGTCGTGGACTGAAATCAATTGGAATGCGCTTTAGCGCCGCTAATAAGCAATTCTGGAGGGGGAACTGAAGCTCTGAATTTGGAACTTCTTTGTTTGTCGTTGTTCTGCTTTGACCAACGATGCCCTTTGTTGGCGAGAAAGGAATCCGGATACATAATCTTACGCGGCTGCCATACTTAACGAGATTGACGCAGTTTATTCTGGCGACATATCCTCTAGATGTCGGCGAGATTTTTGCGCGATGGGCTGTTTGATGCGGGTGATATTAAAGTATCTTTTCGAAAGATAGTTTTCCTGCAATGCAGCGGGCAGACGCCATCTATCAATAAGTTATTTTTTTCGGTGCTACCAACTACTATTGCGGTTCGGATCGGTGCTGGAAATGTCCGCGTATCAAGCCATAGGTACGTAAGAAACAGCAGTTCGCCGTGCATCATGCATGGCTTCAAACTAAGGAGATCGAGAGTGAAATTGTGATGTGATCGGGACCGGTATGGATGGATCGAGCCAACCGCTGGACAGAGTTTAAGAAGTTTTATTCCTTTTTCTTAAACGACTGGTGCTGGTGCTGCAAATGGATTGCTTCTTGCATTCCTCTCCCAAAAAGGCCAGTAAGGATGTCCCTTCTGAGGGATCATATGTTTTTGCGGTAACAACATGGGTTGGCCATTCCTTAAAGTGTACTGCACTTGTCCCATTGGCCTGGTGTCTTACAGGGTTGATTTAGTTCAGATATCGTAATTAGATGTTGCGAGTGTTGTCCTGAGACTCACCAAAAAGTAATCAACGCGCTGGCAACTTTGCATCCGCTACGTGAATGGAGGGAGGACGCTTACCTATCAGTGTTAGAGAGATTGAGGTCACTCGGAATCTCTGACATATATAATACATAGCCAATACAAGGCGATCTTTCTTTGATGATGCGGAGCTTTCGCCGGACCTACCAAACGAACTTGTTCCTTTATTTGACTTCGGTTGTGTCACGTGGAGGTTTGGTAGCGGTGACAAATGTGTTTAACAAACAGTTAGGGTTCTTTCTGCTGAATTACCCGCAGATGACCCTGAAAATAGCCGAAGATACTTTCCGTTTGGGTGGTAGCGGACAATTTGTACTCCACATTTCTATACAGCTAGGCGAATGCTTGATACTTGTTCAAGCGGAATAAAAACTGAGATTTCGGTCGCGGTACGATTGTCGCACGGGTTCTCATTATCCGTCACATAAACGCGATTTACTTTTTCTAAGACGATCTGTGAGATCTCCTTCTGTTTTCGACATCGCGTGCGTGATCACTGGTAAGTTCAAGCCCTAGAATATATACTCTACGTTCACTCTACGCTAGACCAAACTGCGAGATGGCAGAACGGCAGATGTAGAGGCCTTCATTGCATGACCGGTGGGAAGATTAGCAGCCTACAGGAAGGATAAGTACCGTTCCTTTCAGATTTTGAATGGCTCTCGGTTGCTTCTTCCTACGCGTCTGTTTAATCTTTAAATCAATCACGAACGGGTATATAGTCACCCTGGGCTGCGAATTCATGTCTTCCCGGCTGACTACCTGCCTATTTGCCGCACTTTGGCACAGAGGGAATTAAAGCCTGAAGGGAGATCGTCAAAGGGCGGAAGGTGAACGAGCCTGATTGTGCCATGTGCGGAGAGCTCGCTATGGTCCCAACATATTTTGTGCAGGCTCTGCGTATCCTCACATCTAACTGGAGAACAGTACAACAGAAAAATAACGCACATCTGTACATCTGTAGCCTACGCCAGAAGCCGTTAGTTATGTCAACCATACTAATGTGCCTTATCGAGGAAGCCTAGCAGCGCTGTGCGTGGTGTGTACTTAATACTGTCGATTTTATTCGATGAGCTCATGGTTGTTTTCTACCTTTGTACTTAAACGATTGCTGATTATCCGCTGCTGAGGTCTCAATGTGAACTGCGCTTGAGGAATAATATCCGTTTCCCCTGGCTGTCTCCCTGCAGCGATCGGTCGGAGGTATCATCCTGTAATAGCAGTTGTCGTACACAACAGTTTCCTCTGATTTCACTCGGGTATCACCGCAGATATACGGCCCTTGCCGCTTCATCGGAGATATGGTTTCTGGTATGTCATGATGGCTGATGCAGAGAAACAATGAGCTTATTACTCTAGTGGCTGCTGGTACAAGTCAGTCTGCATTTGGGCGGTACCGGTGTCTGTGTGTGATAAGTAGTTGTACGAATAGAATAGCTCCTTCCGTACTCGTAGCGCTTGTAACGTCAATCAAAATGCTATGCTGTCGTTGCGTCCGAGAAGTTGAAAAGTTCATCCGGCTCTCCGGTAGTTGCTATGCTGATGGCGAATTTGGCTGCCACCGAACGAGCATAGGTTTTTGTTAGGCCCAGCCCCACTGGTTAGTTACGAGATGAGCATGATGTACATGAAGCGAGAAGCGAGAAGCGAGAAGACGCTAGGAGCTCCGCATACTTATTGACTTAGTACACTAATAAGCAGGTACTTTAGACGGCATCGATTCGCAGCTCTCTTTGGTGGGTTGCCCTCTTCTCTTCTCCCATCGTCCTGTCTTGGAACCAACCGGCCAACATACCAACATACCAACAGGCCAATCAACCACCCAGCGGCATCCGCCTGCATCTCTCACATCGCATTTCTGTGAGTTCAAGCGGAGTTTGGGAGCTGAGGAGCGAGGAAGTTACCGTTCCATACCCTGCCATGTGGCGTTAGTTGACCGGATTCGGTACTGTACCTCACAGCAGAGCAAGTACCTATGTACCTAAATAGGTAGTACAATAAGTAAATACTAAGTCCTTAATTTCCAGACTCCATGACCTCTGCCAAAGAAATGTCCTTCTGCCTTTCCGTCCCAGCAGCACAGGCGAGAAAAAAGCAACGGCTCGCATCTGCAAGGTTATTTCGATAGAATCGATTTTATTTTTTTCTCGGATCGACTACACCGCACACCACACTACCAGCCAGTCTATCAATTTGCATTTGTTACCGGCTTAGGAAATACGAGTACTTACGCACACACACACCCTAACCATCGTTCCTTTTTCTAGTCTCCTCAGAATTGGTGCTTTTCTGATCCCTCTATGTAATGACCTTTTTCTCCAATCGTCGACCACGCCTCCTTTTATTATTTGGTTATATTATGCTCACATGTCCCCCGTCTTATTCAAGGTTCCATTGCCTGTCTGCCTCTGCGTGTTTCCCTGCCTCCCTGCCTGCCCGCACTCCCGCTCGACAACCTCCTTGTGCTGCGCAGCTTGGTACCGACGTAACTCCCGGCAATATAATCAAACGAAAATTCTCCAACCGTCTATGCAACGACCAACTGAACACTTGTCTAGTTGCAGTCAATTGCGCTTGCCAACCTCGACTGGTTTAGTGGCTGCTTAGTTTTGCTCCCGCGCATAATCATAAACATACACAGGGAACAAGGTCCACCGCCGACTACTTGATCAATAGCTCCCGCCCTCCCAGAAAAACCCAACTCGAACTGTACCTATATGCAGGCTCCCATGCAACCTTCCTCCTCTTCCCCACGAGGTCTCCAGGTCCCATCTTCCTTTGGTGCGCGAAGATCGATATCCCACGATCTAGCTCGGTTCTCGCTCGATCTAGCTCCAGAGCACCGACGTGCCTCTCACAAGGTGCCGTATCCTTCGCCGCCGATGTCGCACTCTCCACCGCCGCCAATCAATCCGCCATCGCCTTGCGACCCAAGGCACCAAACTTCGGCGTTTTACGGTTCGACTAGACAGATACAACCCAGTTATGGTTCTTATCGATATTTACACGAAGTACAGCAACCAGTTCAATTCGGCATCAACATTTCTGTGCCTAGAGACCCGGAAACCTATCCAGCTCGAATCAATAGTAGTAGTAGTAGTGACCGATACCGGCCTCCTGTTATCTCACCTACCGGCAGGCCACCGTTTATCTCGCAGATATCGTTCCCCCCTCCTATGCCACCCAGACGACCAAAGTCTCATGTGGCATCTGCATGTGTCAATTGCAAAAAGGCCCATTTGGCCTGCGATAGTATGTTTAACACCCTCTTTGTCCTGTTGATTTGCATTCTCCAGATCTATGTGCCAGAAGTATCTAAAAAGGTATCTTCGTCATTGTCCTTTGCACCAGATCGTATATATTGTGCCATTGAGAGCTTATGTCTATTGTCTGAATTCTCACGGGCAAACCAGATGTTCAGGAGACTGAGAAAGGTCCCTGCACACTACTACCACTGTTACCGTTCCCTTCTCTCTACTCTACTCAATTTATTCATCAGAATCCTCATTGTACTCTCTTATTTTACCCACAGGATCCGGTCGAGACTAGGTGTGGTTTACGGTCACCTTCCCCTGCCGTTGGAATCACGTGACGCTCCTTTCATTTGGATGTAATATATCTTAGCCGCCAGTATAAATTTCCCGTTTCCCATACTATGTTTATGATTGTTACAATCTAGAATTTTGGCTTAGTTGGTTGACTCACGGGAATTATCTTTAGCCCGTCGACCTTGCCCTCGATGTGTCGGACTAGGAAAACAGGTATGTAGGATGGGGAGAAATTGAAATTGCTAGAGTTACCTGCTTACCTTTGATTAGGATACATGCGTAGATGTCCAACATAAAAAGCGCGGCCGACCAAGATTACGAGATGATCACCGTACGCACAGTTTTGAAATTGCCCAGATGCAGCGCCCAGGGAATCATTCATCGCCATCGTCTCCATCAGCAATACCAACATCATACCGGTCAAGTTCTCACAGAATCCTGAAATCACAGGTCGAATCTCCTCGGTTTTCTCGCAGGCCGTCCTTAACCCCCCGCGAAGACATTCTGGGCCACCACACTAACAGCACCAGCTATTTTGATCAGCGACATGCTCCAAGGCAATCAAGGATTAATCTACCACCAATATCACACGCTACAGCATACCTGACTATCGATTTACTGGTTGCAAAATCTAACGAGAACATGAGGGATCTGCTTGGATATACCGCTGAAGAACTAGACTGTCAGAAGAATTTGTTTGATATCGTCTTGAATACCGACGTTGAGAAAGTGCAACATCTGTCTAACCGGATCCGGGACGAAGTCCGCGATAGGGAAATGAAAGAGTGGCTTTCCGTACCACAACTATGCGCTGCTATTCAAGCTGTCGATGAAAGTCAAACTCCTTCAATACCAGGAGCAACTACTCACTCAGAGGCGCTTCATTTGCGCCGCCCGGACGGTCAGTACCTTAAAATACGAATCCGTGCTCATTTGGCCTTCGCTTCTGTTTACTTTGTTGTGGTGGTGTTCTCCCTCGCCAACGAAATGCCTCCTCCATTGCAGCTGAATAGCAGTTCAACGTCTTTTATAAATATGAACCGTTTGCACGCTCCTACGCCAGGTTCAGGCTCAAATTCATCACTCCAATCTCCGTCGTTCTTGACATCGACCCATCACCTACAGGTTCAAGGAGGCCCTTCTGGTCCGCAATCTACCTTTTCGCATACGGGAATTTCGTTAACCTCTCCCTCGGAGTCACGGCCTCGGACTATACATCACGAATCGATATATCCATCGTTGACTCAATATATGAACCCTTCACCATCACCAGCGCCCTCGACATTCTATCGACCGTCGATGTCGCCGGCTACTGTTACACCGACAGGTTCGACTCTCAACGCAGCTGGGCAACCAGCTGGACTGCAGCAAAATAACCTACAGCTTCCCCCGCTCCAACTAAAGTCTCTACCAGGATATGCAAGAATTGAAAATCGCATGCAGGGTTCTGTTGTCATTCCGGAAGAACCGAGCCATATCGACACGCCGAAACGAGAGCGAATAGGCGTCAGAGAAATGGTTGAATGAGCGTAACTTTTCATATAGGCTGGTACTCGGAAGAAGCTGGGGCGGGTTGGGCTTTTGCAGTGTGGTGTGGAATGGGGTTGATCTTGAAGGGAAAGCGCTGGACAGCTACTTCCCAAAACATAATGCTGATATGTGGACTTCGCCCTATCGCTTCTCTGGGGAGTGGAATGTCGTTTAGCGAGTCCCTCTTGGGTGCGGTTGAATTTAAATCGCGACAGCAGCCAGTCGCCGACAGCATGTTTTAGATTACTTCGTTTCTGGAGAATCTGGGTAGTACTTTATTACAATCAACCTTTTAATCAGATATACTTCTGAGTCATTCGTTTTTGTGCCGCTCCCGCTTTGTGAGTGGTAATCATAGGTTGTGGAGCAGGGAGGTTCTAAGAGCGGAAATTGACTTCGTCTTCCCCGGCCTGCAGCAATCCTCAACCATGCTGTTCGGTACATTATTTCCCATATCTGGTATTTCGCAGAGTCTGGGCTTCTAGCGTATCCCTATCGTCAGCGTTTTCGGTTAAGAAAAATCCGGGCAGGGACTTTTATTTATACATTATGTTGATAATTGCATGGGCTGGTTATTCCTTTTCATTTTAAGCAGTATATTAATTTCAATTATGTGTCATCGTTCACAATGGACAGTTTGTGATAGTGAAATTTCCGGAGCATATCATCCTGGGTAACGGGATCACTGCGCTGGGTCATAGGTGATGGCATTTGTCATTTCGGGATTCGGTATGATGCATAAAGGTAAAGGCACGTACGCCTGCGCTCGGCTGCGTAGGGACAGAGATGGTACTTAAGGCTACAGTTGCACACAGAGCGAGTAAGGGTATATGGAAAAGTAAGTAGTAAGAAATTCGATTCAGATCTAAGTGCCGTGGCGATGACGATGACAATATAATACATTGTTACCCGGCCACGTGCTGCTTTCCACTCAATGGCACCATTAATTTTCCCCTCGTTCGGTGTGGACCTCCTGGGCTGCATCCACCAGCACTAAGAAGTAACTAAACATTCATCTGCATATGCCATCATACAAGCCTGCAAGTCCCACAAATGATTGGCACTATTCAGTAGCATTTTGATTGATCTGGCAGATGGGAAAACTCCACTTACCTCTGAGTGAAATTGAAAGGTAGTACAAATCTCAACAAACACTATCAACCAGACTGAAATTGTCCAAACTACATTCATGTTCTGTATACTTTATAATTCAAACTGTTTCCATATTCTTTATAAATCTATATTCAAGGCCTATTGCAATTTATTTCCTCAAAGTAATCCACTAAATCTTGAGTAATTGTAAGGTGATTGAGTAGTTTGAAGCACTTGCAAATGGGATTACACCTAGTGTATTAATACAGATTTCAATAATATTGTATGGAGTTTAGAATATAAACCACATACTAGTTATCTGATTTTTAAGCATTACTAATAGTAGCTTTAATTACAAATAGCATTTAATCTGCAGTGTATAATAATAGGTATTGTGAAATAATGCAATATAATTTCAAGCTATTACAGATATAAAAGGCTGAAATCAGGTAAAATTTCTGTACTAAGTTGACAAGTATTGAAATATTTTTATATTTTCAGAATTTCTATTTACTATTAGAGAACTATATTCCAATAGAATGTTGAGTCAGCAGTATATTCTAGGTTTGTATGTATAAGCTTTAACAAGAGCAAGGTACCACATTAAAAGAAACTTTAATTCATATAATCATACAGCCAGTCTAATTATATAGGACAAAGCTTTGGTATTACATTAACCAGGAACTGTTATGGTTATTAGTACAGTACTATGAGATGTTTTTGATATTACCACCACATCACAGCATATTACAGCTGATTTACTATGTGATACAGAATTTTATAGTATGTATAGTAATATTTTTTCTGCTTTCATAATAGTTTGACATCTTGTGAGTGAAAACCTCAACTTATAAAGATGAGTGTTAATACTGATTCGGATATCGACAATTTAGTGTTCATATACAGTAATGACACGATATCTTGGCATGTTATATCAGAGTAATCATATTATTATTGAAGATATATGCTACTTTTTTGGTGTAGAATATCATTTAGCAAAATATATTCACAATATATAACTCATCAACCAATTCTGCCAGTATCTCTCACCCCTTGAGCAAAGAGATCTTGAACAGACACTTGAACATAGACGAAGGTTACTTTTTAAATTGAATAACATGTTGGCCTGACATACGCGGATTTCCTGAAACATATTAATCCACAACTTCCGATATACACATACTACAGATAACAATATTCAAAGTGAGTGTTAGCGGTATGTGACCATCCTGAGATGATCGATATCATTCTCATGAAGGTAGATGATATCGATACAATAAATCAGTGTGTTTCCTAGCTGGCTTGATGCCCACGCAATGATCATCGAGAACTGTGTGAAATGAGAAATGTATTGTTCTGTCACTATTCTTGACCGGTGGGTGGATGCTGAGAAGTACAACAATGATACAAATGGAGTTCAATATGAAGCAATCACTGTTGCTGCTTGACTCACAGGCTGCCTATTGAATGAGGTTGCAAGGTTGTACACAGACATTTTGACTGTAATATCCCAAGTGGTGGTAACCTTGAATCTTGATATAGCTCTTGTTGGATTCCTGGAGGCTTCTTTTCACTCAACTCCTATGACCTTGACAGTCATGTATCATACAAAGATGAGCATCCATCCAAGATCGTAGTATATCAATTCAAGTACATTCCAAAGAAAGGTGGTTTGTGTAATTAAGAATTCTTTTGCTCAGCTGAGTATTATAGATCTAAGGTGCAGTGAAACACAACAGTTAATAAGAACAGAATGGGATATAAGAGACCTTTATTACATTGAAGGTAACTTGCTACCTTCAATGTACTCAACAATACTCCCAATTTATTCTGATTTACAAACCCCTTCAGTATTTGTTTATGCTGTTCTGGAGCTTGCAGATACATGTCCATGAATGGATCTCCAATGAAGGCAGTGAATATTGCTCCACTGGGTGGTCTATATGGCTTGTAACGGCACCCTGACAGCAATTTGGAATAATTCGATCATAATTCATGCAATGCCTTTAGCAAGCTCAGTTCTTTTGCAAAATACATGAATCAATTTCATCTACTGCCTGGGTATTGTTACACTCCTCCATAGCACCAATTTGCAGGAGCTCCTTAGTTCTACCACTATTCTCCATTAAATTGGACCTCTAGATCGCAAACAAGCGCCAGTGCATGTGAAGGATTTCAAAACATTGGGCCACTGTGGCAAGACTATGAAATCCCCCAAAGTGGTTATGGTTGATCTGAAATGTACCCCCTTCTACAGTTAACTGGACAAGGGCCATCATCACCAGGTGCACCGGGAGTGCCTCCAGTATTGCCTGGAACAATCCAGTTGTTAGGGGGGTGCTTATTCCTTAAGTATAGTTACTTATGGACAGCCCTAAATTCTATTGTATTCTTATATGCATATCTGCAGATGAAGTAACTGGATAATCAATATAAATCATATACGCAAAGGGGACAGATTATTATTGTTGACTCTGATGCCTCTAGGTACATTGTAACTAAATCATATCATAGCATAAGGCAATATTGGCTGTACATATAGCGCCTCCTTAAGATAAGCTTTTCAGCTTAATAAATCTTTTCCGCTCCTTTTTGAGCTGAGCCTTAGTCTTTAGTAAGGGATTGATTCGTCCTTTCTGAGTACGACGTAACAGATCCTGTATGTATTTCAGATTCAGTTCGTCAGGAACTGTAGAACACTCTGGGCATAACGACCATCTTTGGATATCTCTCGGATTAGGCAAAGTCTCTTTATCAAAGACTATATCTCTATTGCTTGAAGAAATTCTCACATTGTGATGTTCGGATGGGAACCCATGATGCTCCAGATAGTAATGAAGCGCTGGTTGCAATCTGCCTAAAGCTGTTAACCGCCGAACACACAGCGCGGCAAACAGATAGTGACGATGTTGGAAAGTAGCAATAAGCATTCCATATCCCCACAACTATTGTTATGCATTTGGTGTTACAGTATATTTCCGGGATCATACAAAATCACTCGATGATCCATATAGAGATACATGATCCGAAATCACGAACTATCACTCGGATTTCTATATTGGATCTACCTTCCGTATTTGTTGACCTATTAGTCATATCTCCATTACCCGACCTTTGCATCAACTAATCCATCACAACGGTCAAGCCAAGCACAAATAAGATGTGTATCATCTTGCATCCCTACTGGTCAGAACTTCTCTATTCTCAATTGTTACTCCTAATTGGCAGGAAAGCTTATTCCTGGTCGCTGAACAAATGACTATTCACTCAGGCTCCAATGGTTCATTCCTAGGGACATGAGGTGTCGTCAACATCAGACCATCATGGCATCACGAGATATGCAGGGTCATATGACGGATAAGTCGATAACCAATGATCGATATTTCGGAGTGCTGTCAATCAAATGGACTTATCCAAATCAACCCTTGGTTCGACCACACTCTATGTGTATGGGTGAATAGGACTTGGGACTTATGCCTGGAGTGGCGCGGGATACTCTCCGTTTGATCTATGGCAAAACTACTCAGTTGCAGATCACTGTATATTTGGCTCCAATAGAGTGCAGTCAAATTAAGGGTTCTGTCGTTTGCCGTGACTATTAAACCGTTACATACCCGGTGGGTATGTTAGAGGGCACTCTCGCTGGCTCTTGGTGACACAAACCAATTTGTTGATAATTGGCTTCAGATAAGCTCATATCCATACGAGGTATTGCCAATAGCAATTGTGTCGCAATCAAAGCACATTACCTTGATGGCCTAGTTAATACTCCTGGGAGTTGGAACTCAACTATCAATGGTAGAGGCAAAGGATGATGAGGCAGTTATGTATGTGAACTCCAATGTAGGTTTTGGCAGTCTTAGGATCGTTAAGGGTGTGGATTGTCTGATATATATTAAACGATACCGACATGGAGGAAGAACATCGATAACAACTTCTACCACGAAGATCCATCTACGGATACCTATTCACCCTCTCGACCTGGAAGTTAAGCCTTGACTTCATTCCCCTGTATTATCGATTAGTTCTGCATCGAAGTCAACAAGGATAATTCTCGCTTGAAGTCCAGAGTTGTACATTCACTATTCAGTTCTATATTTCAGATATATCTATCACCTTTTTATACTTGGTTATTTTTAGTACCTTTGTCAAGGCAAGTTGTTGATCAGGAAGTGAGCAAAACGACACTTTGGAGTCTGAAGGAAGTCCAAGCACCAGCCCGATAGCATGGGGGTTGAGAGAATACTTCTAGTAGAATACTCAGGAATCGGCACTACTCCTTCTGCTGAGGCAAAACTACTTTGTGGTTTCTTATAGACAAGTTGATACTTAGAGTCGTTGCATTCTTGGACAGATGGTCCTTAAGTATAAGTACCGGTTGCTGGGATGATACTTTAGCATGCGTTAGATGTCCTAGAGTCATCTCAATAGTGTGGTGGTGGTTCAGAGGATAGTTCTTTCATGCTCTCCTAAAGTTGTGTACATCAGCATACTGATAGCTTAAGACGTTACATTTTAGTCAAAACTATCTATCGGGAACAGCGAACTGAACAGTTACCTTGAATTCTTTGCTTGTTAATCCTATTATGCATCCAGAGTGAAGCCTTATTAATCTTCTTCTTTATCAGTCCGGAACTCATTAGGGGCTTTTATTGATTAGGACCTAGGGTGAATCTCCTGGTGTTACAACTATATAGCTGCATCATGTTCCAAAGTGTTAGGCATCCACTAAGTTATTGCCCAAAGTCGTTTCAACGATTTCTCCAAGATCAAAACTCGAAATACGGGCTCAGTATTCGGACAAGTTAATACTTTAACTAAGGTTCGGGGCTACTGCTACAAAACCTAACAATATTTATAATACTAATAGTGGTATATGTATATAGGTAACATAAAAATCACAATAATATTTTAGATTCTTTCTTCGCCGGTAGGTTTCTGACTGTTTGCCGCTCGAGCTTATTCTGTTCAATGCTGGAACAATGTGAGCTCTTTATAGATGGACCCTCAGTTCAAGCTTGACTTTGGAATCTAGCTATGACATCATGATTGACTTGATACCTTATTGCCGAGAACATCTTAAGTGCCTCAATGATAGTGCTATGAATTCCCTTTGGTTATTGTATGCATGCATGAGTGGTTTTAACGTGTTACGCCCCCCTTATTGGGCCATCCTCATATCATGATATCAAACGCACATCCTGCCAGCTGATAACTTCAAATTTGACATCTTGTGTCCTGTTTGTTCAGTAGTTGGAACATCTGGTGACCTGTAGTCTGATCAAACGCTTTATCGCAATATGTTTTTGTAGCTCTTGACTATTAAATCCCTTGCCTTTGATTTGGCTATTCGGCATTGCATCAGAGATTCAATTGGCAACCAACCAATACTCTGCCAATGTAGATTGTGACATGTTAACCCTGTATCTATGATGTGAATGACGTTGCAATGCATACTGACTCAACTCAATGAGCAGGTTGGCTTCTGGCCTTTTATCTTCAGCCAATGTCATTGATACCTCAGACACCACATGCTTAGGTTGTAGACCAGGGAGAGCCGCAAGGTGTTCCCACTTGTTAGTGCGGAGGCATGCAGATCCCTCATTGTTGTATAGTGCGTTCTCGTCTGCTGCAAACGTAATTCAGCCTAATTGCAACTTAACTATGTGTTACCCTGCGAGATACAGTTCAGTAGGTGTGGCCAATAATTATGTGCAATGCGGAAGGTTTTCAACTTCCCAGCAACGGCGACATAACTGCATCATGATTGTTGAATCTGCCAGTGAGGGCTTACCTATCACTGATTGATTGACATGCGGGCCAAGTGTGTTCCTGCTAAAGATTACTTGGCCGAACAACATGATGTTGGCTTTGCAGATAGGTGTTTGCATAAGACTACCATAGTTGTAGCCCTGTGTAACTGCTGCGATCCCTTCATGTATCATTACTGCTGGTTTGGGTGGACTCCTAACACCAGTCATCCGGCGGACATCATTCGGCTCTTCTTCACCAGGGACCTCATTCTGGTACACCTCAGTGAGCCCCCCTTAGGCATCCCACAAAGAGATTGCAGTAGGCAGTAGATATTCAGAAATCTGATAGTGCAGGGATTGTGGATTCAACCACATAAGCAGATATTGCCTCCAACAACTATAAAGCAGAGGATGAAAGCGTTGATCTGTCGGGCTGTGGCTGTACAGAAGTTAAAGCCCCCATCTGCCTGAAGTAAATGGCATGCTCCTTCAAGCCATTGCCCAAAGGGAGGATGCTATCCAACTACAGTGTAGTGAGCAAGTGGAGGGAACTATAGGTAGCTGGGTATTCAGAGAAGGAGTATCTGTGCATTATTCAGAGGCAGAAGCATTTGGACCAGCTTTGAGATGGACCCCAGTACCAGAGATCAGCCATCGAAGATTGTCTGGTGGTATTCGCAAACTGGCTGCCTTTGGGCAATTGTGACAATGTCAAATAGAATCAGCAACAGTGGATCTAGCTGATATTAATAAAATGTGCAACTGAGGTGGGGGAGTCCAGGAAGAAAGGAAGGTGAGACAACAAGCGACTGGCGATGGCTTTGGGAGAGTGCTCATGTGAAAATGCCACAGGTAACATTGCAGAGTTGCCAAATACAACCTGGATGGTTGTGTTTCAGTGGGTGCTGCATGATGCTCATACATCGCCCAATCAACTCCAAATCTTGTATACAGCTGTGCGGCACTGGGAGAAGGTGATTGATTCGATCGAAGCAACTGGAGGTCTGATGGAACCATGTTATCTAAAAGTAACTATGAAGTGCACCTTGGAGCAGAAACAATCGGTCCAAGAGCATTGGGGACTACATATACTCAGAGAACCAAAGAGTGACCTCATACATGACCAGATCTCACTCCACTGTTGGCTTTTAAATGCCTTCAAACTGAAACTGGAACTCAATGTGAAGATAATTTTGATACAAATGAGGGCAGCTATAGAAAGGAGAATGCGGAGTATGTAATTAGACCACACAAGGTAATCTCTGCTGGTCCTGCTCAGGCCAGTTATGTGCAACTACAAAACATTATACATAGACTTTCGAAGATTCTGATGAGAATGAAACAGCTGAGGGTAAGTAGGATGGTGGGAAAGAATTGGGTAGTAGTATTCATGTAAGTTCTGATTAAAATAATAGAATTGATCATTTTCCACTCAGATATATTTGTACCTATGCTTCTCTGATAAATACCTACCATTGCAATAAATTTCATATGAACCAGGGTATGAGCCCATTAGCCAAACGTACATCAGCACAACTGAAAGAGATTATTCAAGATGATAATAAATCAAAGCAAGGAGCAATGGTGTTTCAGGAGCAACAGGATGGAAAGGAGGTTTGGGATCCAGTTAATAGCTGTTTAGAATTGAACATTTTACTCAATGCAATTAACAATAAGTTTGAAAATGATACTCTTGATGAGGCAGTCAGGCTGCTGACTGCCCATCCAATATGCCAATTGAAACAACACTGAGTTCCTGGCAACAAGTAGTGAATTGCAGGCCTATCAGGAACCAAGCTTCTTGCGTACCAGGTTTGGGCAATAAGGTTTACTGTGGGATGATGGGGTTGGGATTAGGATATACCAGGAGCACTGGTGGCAGATGAGATGGGTATTAGCAAGACATTAACGTCAGTAGCAGCAGCTATGATACGCAAAGTGCTGACTGAGAATGTTTCTGTGATATTACTGGTGTCAATGTTATGGGGGAATACCACTGACGAATGGGTGAATATAGCTCAGAATGACAATCCTGGCATTATTGGTGATGAATGTGAGTGGTATCCATTTCAGAGTCTGAATTCGGTACCCCACTACCTTTTAGAGATCCAGACAACTCCACCTCTAGGGTATCGAGTGCTTACTTCAGCCCATGAATCAATCCTGTATATACCAATGAACAGAGTGTCAGAGATCTTGAAAAGTGTCATCGATGAGATTGTCACAGCTCATGTCCACAAGTCATGGTGACAGGATACATCAGCACAATGTAAATCGGTTCGGAAGCAACACGCAATCCTCCCAGACACTCTGGGTGACCTCACCAGTGCTTCTAGGTACTTCTAGATGCTCCCAGACCACCCTGGAGCTAAGCAAAGTACTCTCAGACTCTGCAAGAGCATTCTCAGATGCTCCTGAAAACACCTGCAGTTACAGAGGTGCATTCAGGATGCTCCAAGATTTGACTTATAGAATAGTCAAATTTTGGAGCTCCTGAGACCTCTGCGCGCATCTGCAGGAGACTTCGAGAGAAGCTGAGACCACCCTGCGGCTCTGCAGGATACTTCGAGAGCAGCCAAGACTGCAATGCAGCTCTGCCGGAGACTTGGTGCGGTATTATGACAGCAGTGGTTCTTACATAACCACAAGGCATTTCGTCTTATCATATTCGTCTGTTACAGTCACAAGATTCGCTACATCATAATATGGCATGCATTATGTAAGTCTCTCTCTATATATACATATGGTCAATCTCGCAGCACATGGTACTCGCGTATAATTGGAGGAACACCTGGACACGCCCATTGAGAAAACTTAGAGATGCACTACTTGGAGGCTGTTGTGGTGAAATGATGGAGCCAGAAGGCAGAGAGCCCACCATCAACACTCCGCCGCACCTCTCGCAACATCCAAACGCAATTCATAAGAGTGGTTCTGGTTTGAAGAGCATCGGAATCGGGTGAAAAGATATGATGGTACCCGGCGTTGAGGATCCACGCAATTCTGTGGGTCCACGAAATGTCGGAATGAGCGAGTGAGACCAAAAGTTGAGAAAGACAGAGTGTGTATATTCATTGTATGATAAGATGAGATGGAAATGAGATGATGTCTATCTACTCTGGGGTCTGCCGAATATATACTCCCCGTCACTCTGTCCACCTCCGTTGCCCCTGTATCTCCGTACAACCGCCGTCGCTCCTTGAAGATGTACTTGGAGGCCATGATCGAGCGTGTTTGGAGATGCACTTGGAGGCGGTTGATCTGGAGGCGATGGATCTGAAGGCGGTCAATCTGAAGGCAGTAGATCGGGAGGCATGTGTGATGGAAGCTGAGACTCTATTTATTGGTTAACTCGTAATTGTGGGAATGTAGAAAATTGAGTACAACACGGTCCGCTGAGAGCTGAGAGACTGGCTGGGAGCGGAAGACAGTCGATCTTGGGATGATGCAGTACGCGGCGTATGCAGTACTCGGTGTATGCTGTACTCGGTGTATGCTGTACTCGGTGTATGCCGGACTCGGTGTATGCTGTACTCGGTGTATGCTGTACCCGGTGTTAACTCTTGATCATGGCATGGAGAGATAGAGAGGGACGCCTTAACTTTGTGTTCTTAGGTGACGGTAGAGATGAGGACGAGATAGAGAGAGATGAGAACAGATCGGGCGAATTATCATGAGAAACTGGTACTTAGAGAACTTCGTGTGTGAGTCAATTCACCATCCCCGATATGGCAGGTACGAGTTGCGATCCGGTGTGTAATTACACTGATACAAGGTCTTTCCAACTCAATCAGGCAAGTCGTACCCCTGATTTCTCATACCCGCTCGTATCCTCCACATCATTCTCATCTTCATCCCCCATCTCTCTCCTTCTTGTCCACAACTCAATCATCATCGCAGAACACAAAGTTAAGTCATCCCTCTCGATCTCTCGATGCCATGATCAAGTGTTAACACCGAGTACAGCATACACCAAGTACAGCATCCACCCACCAGTGTTTGTCTTCCGTTCATTCTCATCATTAGGAGTTGACCCCCGAATGCAGCTTCAGGTTCTGGCGTACCTCCGTACATGATCGACTGCCATCAGCCAGCCCTCCCTGAGGGCTCAAAGGTGAAGTCACATTGTCACATTCCCACAGATGCAAGTTAACTAACTGATGAATAGAGTCTCATTACGCGGCGCGCCATCCATCGACCGCCTCCAAGTACTCGTCCAATCTCGCTCGATCATGGCCTCCAAGTGCATCTCCAAACTCGCTCGATCACAGCCTGCAAATTAGCAAAATCCCGGCCTCCAAGCTCATCTCCAAACCCGCTCCATTACGGCCTCCAAGTGCATGTCCAAACTCGCTCTATCACTCCCTCCAAGTGCATCTCCAAACTTGCTCGATCACGGCCTCCGAGTGTATCTCCAATATCCCTCTATTACGGCCTCCAAGTTCGCATGATCACGACCTCCAAGTGCATCTGCAAACTTGCTCAATTACGGCCTCCAAGTCCGCACATTCATGGTCTCCAAGTGCATCTCCAAAGTCGTTCAATTACGGCCTCCAAGTTAACACAATCGCGGTCTCAATGTGCATCTCTAAACTCGCTTGATCAGGATCTCGGAGTGCATCTCTAAGTTCACTCGATCAGGGCCTCTAAGTGTATCTCCTGATACGCTCCACTACCGCCTCCGAAGTGAATCTCCAAAGTCGCTCAATCACGGCCTCAGAGTGTACCTGTCAGTTCACTTGATTGTCATTTCCAGGCGCACCTTGAATTGCTCTCAAGCACCGCCTACAGCCAGTCCAGATATACCGTGTGTAGATTGGTAGCGATATAGATCCATAGATGAGTATACAAACTGAATACATGAGTTTTGAAAATCGTTGAACGATAAATAGTAGCTATGGTTTCCAGGCGCACCAGCAGCGTTCCGAAAGAAGATCATTCTCCCAGACTGCTCTGCTGTGATTCGAGGTGCTCCCACAGATGTCGCTGGCGCTCCCAGACTTGTCACCGGCACTCCCAGACTTGTCGCAGGTGCTTCCAGGTGCTCCCAGGTGCACCCAAAGTTCTCTCCGGCGCTCCGAGGTGTTCCCAAATTTGTTACAATGACTCGCTTGGTACTCCTGTACCAGTCATTGGAGATCTCAGTTACTCCGAAGGCCCGCAGAAATGCCCTCCTAGGGTCTGGTACTCTCCTGAAATTGACCCATCTAAGTTTACACTCCACATCCTCTCAGACACTCCTGGATGCTTCCAGTCACTAAAATACATTTTGCTGATGAAGAAGTGCAGGCAGAAATGTGAAGTTTACAGAGGAGTTGGAATTACAGAAGGACGGAGACATTGTTGCTGTTATTAATTCATACTGTATTTACTGATACTAGAGTCTGACAGGATCTGATATCCCCCTGGTTTCCAGGCCAGCCAGCGAGATGGTGATGCGCTCCAGCACAGACATTCGACCCTGCAGGCCAGAAACGTTTGGAGTTGTGGAGAGAACCTCAGAGCAAGGTCAATGTGGTGGCAGAATAATATTGTATAATATGGAAGTGGTCTGATGTGTTGCGATGTTGGATTATCTGACGTGGATGTTTCGATAAGGATTGTGTTGGTGGTGTGTAAGATCGTGAGCGAAGATTCAGGTGGTATATGGGAGCTTGGAATATGATTTGAGGGTGGCAGGCAATGTGTATATAAAGAGAAATTGTTTGGGTTGGGAGGATTTCCTTTTCTTTCCTCTTTAGTCGTTTTCTGGTAGAGCTTGGCAACAGACAACTTTGAATAAAGCTTCAACTATTGTCTCCTCTTGTTGTCTTGATATGCACTGCGAGTTCTTGGCCTTTGTTTTTGATATCACACACAGTTACACCTTCGGTGTTTCTGTAGATTTCCGGGATCATACACAATCACTCAATGATCCATACCAAGATACTTGATTTGAAATCACGAAATATGACTCGGATTTCTATATTTGATCTACCTTCCAGATTTGTTCACCTAGTAGTCATATCTCCATTACCCAACCTTTGCATCAACTAATCCATGACAATGGTTAGGCCAAGGGCAAATAAGATATGTATTATCTTTGGATCAGTACTGGTCACAACTTCTCTATTTTCAATGGTTACTCCTCATTGGTAGGAAATCTTATTCCTGGTCACCGACCGAATGACTATTCACTCAGGCTCCAATTGTTTGTACCTAGGGAGATGAGGTGTCGTGAATATCAGATCACCATGGCATCCCGAGATATGCAGGGTCCTATGAAAGATAAGATATTAATCAATGATTGATATATCAGAGTCCTGTCGACCAAATGGACTCATCAGAATCAACCCTTGGTTCGACCACACAATCTGTGAATGGGCAAATGGGACTTGGAATTCATATGTCCAGAGTGGCGCAAGATACACTCCGTTTGACATATGGCAAAACTACTCATTTGCAGATCACTCTATATTTGGCTCCAATGAAGTGTAGTCAAATGGAGTGTTCTGTCATTTGCCGCGATTGTTGAACCGTTACATCCCTGGTTGGTATATGAGAGGTCGCTCTCACTGGCTCTTGGTAACACAAACCAATTTGTTCATAATTGGCTTCAGATAAGCTCGTATCCATAGAAGGTATCGCAAATAGCAATTGTGTCGCAATCCGAGCGCATTACCTTGATGACCTTGTTAATACTCCTGGGAGTTAGAACTCAATTATCAATGGTAGAGGCAAAGGATGATGAGGCAGTTATGTATGTCAAATCCAATGTAGGCTATGGCAGTCCTAGGAGTGTTAAGGTTGTGGATCGTTTGATATATATTCAATGATACCACCATGGAGGAAGGTGATCGATAACAACATCTGCAACAAACAGCTATCTACCGATACCTATTGACCTTCTCGAGCTGGAAATTAAGCCTTGACTTCATTCCCATGTATCATCGATTAGTTCTGCATCGAATACAATCAGAATACTTCTCCCTCGAAGTCCAGAGTTGTATGTTCACTATTCAGTTCTATATCACGGATATATCTATCACCTTTTTATACTTGGTTATTGTTAGTACCTTTGTCAAGGCAAGTTGTTGATCGGGAAGTGAGCAAGACAATACTTTAGAGTTCAAAGGAAGTCCGAGGACCAGCTGGATAGCGAGGTGGTCCAGAGGATAGTTCTGGTAGGATACTACTCAGTCGGCACTACTCCTTCTTGTTGGACCTATCCGGGCGCAGAGGGAAGCGTATGTCAACTTATGGTGCAGCTGCCAAATTGGTGATGCGTATATTGACTTGTCTATTCATCAATTTGACACGTTCACAAGTAGAGTGAATGCGGCTCGGCCGCGCAACCCTAACACCACGTGATGACCGCACTCCAAGTCTGCCCTACACTCCTCCAGGGCAGTATCACGACCGTAAGTCAAATCCATAACGAACCAACAAAACCCAAAGATAAACCATGCCGAGCTCCTCACAAGCAATCAGCCAAACCCAGCGCTCCTCCAAAACGATTATCCTCCCAAGAAACAAAAAAACTCAAGATCCCATCTCCGAAATCACACCTGATTCGCAGTACAGTGTCATCCTGGACTGGTCAGTCGGCTTCTGCACTCTAGATCTCCAGTCTACCGCTTCTCCGACGGCAATGTTCAGTCCGGCTCCTCCTCCGATGAGAGCCGGCAGGTGCTTCCCATGCACTCCCGAGATTCCCGTCGAGGCCTGCCAATTCCCGTGTGAAAGAGGATTTCTTGGATTTATCGATCACTACCGGTGGATCTTCATCGTCCTCATCCTCACTCTCATCGCTAGAACCCGCACGATCCTTCATTGGACCTGCAGTACTACGACCGCTGGAATTTCCACCTTTGGAATAACGGGCGGCTGCCGCCAGTGGTCGGTTGATCGCGGGTGTCGATGCAATTGGTACCAATATATCCTTGTTGTTTGGTGGCTCCTCCGGCTCAAAGATGTCCGTATAGGTGTGCTCACTCGGAATAGTATTCGGTGATGTGCATCGTTTTCTCTCCTTAGATACATCTCTCGACCGATGACTCTTTCTTGCAACATCCACATCGAACCAGAATAGTCCTCCAACCTGGGGTGCAACCGCAACGAGAGTTCCTAGACCTTCGAGACCAGTATTCGCATTGTCGTATATCTTGATTCCGATGCCATTGACGGGGACAATGCGTAATCCCCTATTGATAAGCCTTGATTGGGAGAGCGAGTTGTGTGCTCCTGCCACATGCAAGACATCCCTCACAACTACTTCATGCTCACGATTTCCAGGTAGGCGAAACTTCAGTCAAACATCTCCCTGTCCTACAGCCTTGCCCAGTACCCTCCCAGCGAAATCGCGAATCTCCCACTCGTCCTTCTTGGTGAATTCCATATACCGAGCGAACTTTCTTCGATCTCAACACATGTGAGAGGTTGAGGTACAATCCAAGTACCAACTCTCCTTTCGATGGGGCCATTTTTCCGCTGGCATCTGCCACCCAGTAGTTGTCAATTGTCGTCATTTCCGCCGAAACCCTGGCGGCGGTAATGGTATCATCCTTGGCTGGGATGTTGGTGGGTTGCTGTGTGACGGGAGGATCACGGCGTTTCATGCTTGGGCAGTTCCAGACATTATGCCCTTCCTGATGGCAATCGAAACACGTTGGTTGACTGTTCCTGTCGCCCTGATCCTCGTCACTCTTGTCACCTTTTCAGCTCTTCCTCCCTTTGCCTTTTCCTTTGCCATTTTGATTGGAGTTTCCTTTGCTGTGTCCTTTTGCGAACAGTAGGGCTTCCTGCCCTAGGCTGTTCTCACGCTTAATCGTGGCCTCCTTCTCGACCAACTCGATCACAATCTCATCTGGCATGAGCGTTGCCGTCGCGTTCTTGTCCATCATCAACTCAAGAAAGCACTGCCAATTGTCATTTCTCGGTATTCCGCGCGGGAGGTAAAACACGTGCTCCTGATCGGTCATCTTCGCCAAAGTCCTTGCTGTATCCGACGATGATGTCGATGGCTCCGAACATAGGTTGTAGTCCTTCACCTTCTGGTCGATCCGTAGGGCAGAAGTGTCAACATCGTCAGAATCCTTGAGCCTTATCCCTAAATACTCCTCCCCGATCTGAAAGACAGTGAACTTCAACTTCGTCTTGTAAGCCGTTGCCAGCTCTTCCCAGAGTGTCCGGGCATCTGTGATCTCCATGTATGATGCCTGCAGATGCGGCTCCATGCCGAGCAGGATCGTCGAACCCGCGGTACCATGTTGTTTCACCCAGTCTTTGACTGCAGCCTGATATGCCAATTTCTCCGCTGTGGTAGCATCCTCCACCGGATCCTCGGGCCGCTCATCCTCCCCCATGACTATACCGTAGACCTGCTTCTGCTACAAGAGATGTGCCATCTTCCCTGACCATTGCGTGTGGTTCGACCCATTGAACTACGCAATCGGTATGGCGGTAGAAGTCATCGTGAGGATGTCAATGTCAAAGTCGTCAATTATACTCCGCTGCTCATCAAGATGCGTCTCCTCCAAAACTCGCGTTCCTCTGCAAGTTGCTGATTTGTAATTACCAAAAATACAATGCCACTGGGCTCATAACCTGTTGGACCTATCCGGGTGCAGAGGGAAGCGTACGTAGACTTATGGTGCAGCTGCCAAATTGGTGATGCGTATATTGACTTGTCTATTCATCAATTTGACACGTACACAAGGAGAGTGAATGCGGCTCCGCCTCTCAACCCTAACACCACGTGATGACCGCACTCAAAGTCTGCCCTACACTTCTGCTGTGGCAAAACTACTGCGCTGTTTCTTATAGCTAAGTTGATACTTAGAGTTGTTGCATTCTAAGACAGACGGTCCTCGAGTATAAGTGCCAGCTGGTGGGACGATACTTTAGCATTCGTTAGAAGTCCTAGAGTCATCACAGTAGTGTGGTTGTTCAGTGGATACTTGTTTAAGGCTTTCCTAAAGTCGTGTACATCAGCATACTGATAGCTGAAGACCATACACTTTAGTCGATACTATCTATCGGGAACTGAGAATTGAACAGTTACCTTGTATTCTTTGGGTGTTAATCCTATCACGCATCGTGAGTGAAGCCTGATTCATCTTCTTCTTTATTAGTTCAGAACTCATTAGGGGCTTTTATTGGTTAGGACACAGGGTGAATGTCCTGGTGTTACACACACTCATCTTCAAAATTACCTAAGTGTGACACTGCCTGTTTCACTAGAATGAGTCCCTTACAAGTTAGGTGATAGTGAATGTGCCTATACCCCTCTACAAGTTGTAAGTATTATTCTGAACCTTGTTCTGTTTCGTGTTGGGTCTATGTAGCACCTGCTAATTGTTGGACACAAATATGCGACACATACGTCGACATGTGGTTACAGCTCACCAGATTTGAGATTAGCCACTACACACATTGATCACAATTTTCGGCTGGCAAAGTACAACAGTAACTCTACCTCTCTGATACATAGGTTTGATCTTGGTGCAACCCCGTGCCTTGCTTTTGAACCTGGACCTGTGAACAGTTTCGATAATATTGAAACCATCTTGGCGGCGGTTTTCCCAACAGAACTGTTGGTAGAATATTCTTGGAAACAATTGACTGTTCCCTCTCCTTGGAATTTGTATTGGATCGACACAGCAAGGGAAGACAGAGGCCTAGATATCAATGACCAAGTGTTCAGACAACACCAGCCTAGATACTTGTTATCACATTTGTGGTATCCTTGTGATCAGGAGGGACTCTGTAACTGCAAAGGATATAATTGCACAGGAACTCACTCGACAAATGGACACTCAGCACCAGCAGCAACATCTGCTAAGTGTTTAGGAAATCTGCTGATGGTTGTAGTACCTTCCACCCTGACACCCTCAGGGATCAATGGATATAATTGGTGCTGGTAGATGTGCTCAATCCATTGCAATGTTAGAATCTAAACAGCATGAAAGAGTGGCCCTGCTATCACAGGTGTAACGGGCGGGGTCGAGCGCAGGTGATATGGATGTTGCAGAACTGAACTCGAAGTGCGTATCGAGGGACAAGAATCAG
>Ga0307515_10001960_pt1 | contig 45559 bp, 39 predicted proteins | sample 17_EM_MG_FD_194513 | JGI IMG/M metagenome (GOLD analysis project Ga0307515, IMG submission 194513) | Populus trichocarpa ectomycorrhiza microbial communities from riparian zone in the Pacific Northwest, United States - 17_EM | ecosystem: Host-associated > Plants > Roots > Unclassified | place... | reverse complement strand
CGACCCGTCGCCTGGGCGACGGGAAGCGTGTAATTCTCCGTCAGAGGGTACGAGGTTCCGTCAGAGCCGTCAGAGCCGTCCGGAACGCCCGGGTGTTTCTGACGGAAACTAGAGTTGTTGCTGATGTACATCCTCATCAGCAAAAATGCTTTGCTCGTGATCGGCAATGAGACCAAGAGCCCGGTTTCAGATGACTTCAAGGTATTGCTGCTGTCTGATAATCCTCGTTTGAAGCTTCCGTTCAAAGTTTTCGAAGCCTGTTTTCGTCATCGGGAAGCTTCTTGGATTTGGGCGCCGCGTCTCACCATCATCATCCGATTCCTCCCTGATATCGACGATCATATCCTCGGCTGGCGGTGGGAGGATGTCATCCGGAGGAAGGTAACTGCGGCCACCACGCATAGGCGTCTGGGCACCATCTGTGCCGTCGGCCTGTTGGCCACGATAAACGACGCAAAGAACCGTTGGGTTGCTTAATTTCATCGCCGCCTTTACCCATCCGGCAGCAGTATTGTTATCGAAGATTGGGTTAACATTAGGGGCGTACGGACCACCATCTCCATTAGGCTCCTCCAGGCAGCCCCAAAGCTCTGGGATTTTCCGGCTGGGGTCTGGCAGACCGGCGATTGCAGCATTCACTATTGACAAAATGGTCGTATCGACGATTGATGTAACTATCGGAAGTATCGATTCATCCTCCCCAGGCCGGTGCCATGAGAATAGCTGAGTATTGTTTTCACCCACCCTCTTCCCAGCAATGTCGGGATCCACATAGGTGATGGTAAAGCTAAATTGCTCGACAAGGAAATCGTTCGAGGCGTCGCAATGCACCTTTATCGGCGAAGACCTGTGACCCGAGGTTCCTTCCTCGTCGTCTTCTGGATCTACACATCATCAGGAAGAGCAAAAGAAGCATCAGGGCGATGAAATACATACCAACGTGCATGAGTTTCCTCTTCTTAGTCTGGGTTTATTCGAGCCTATTCTTCCTTCGGTGAAGGCTAACCTCCGCGAACTCGTCCAGTGCTGCCTTGAGTTTCTGACCATCGAGGTTAGTCTTGTCTGCCATGTACCATTTTCAAAGCGGCCTTTTGGACTCCAGTTCACTGATTCGAGTAACGCAACGATTGGTGAGGAGATCCCATTGCTCGGGGCGGGCGCCTTGTCTGTTGATGATGCTCATGGACTGGGCAATCTCCCAGACGCGCTCCCTCACTTTATTATCTATCCGTTGTGTTGTCAAGCCATCCTTATCCTGCCAAATCCCCACGGTTTCTGCTGCCCATTGGCTGACTCCAACACCAGCGTTCTCGGCCCAGACGTGGACTTGAAGAGTCGGCATCTGGATTGTATTAGCATCTGCGACAACTGATTTCAGCAACCAGAAGGCATCACATTACATTTCAGGTTCTCAACGGTGGTCAATGATTGAGTGGTGGATATCGAATGCTTTTCACTCTAAACAAGCGTCGGGAGTGTTGAATATATTGTCAAGGGTGATGCCATGCGGTAGCAGAGGTGAGGAGGGTGTGTCGAAGATTCTGGAGATTGTAAGTAAGGTGGGCAGGCAAGGCGAATATATATATGGGCTTGGAAGGTTTTCTTGATCCGGCGACATCATCTTGGCTGCAATTCAGCTAGGAGGCAATTTGCTTAGCAACATCTAAGCGCCCTGATTCGTCGACTGAACGCTTAAGTTCATCACACAGAAAACTAAAAGCATGCTCTGCAGTCATATCTCACTTGTTTGTCCTAGCTCTAGTTCTTGTACCCCGCGATGACGTCACTGAGTCGGTATCTAAGGAGAATGCACGGTTCATGTAAGGTACGAACTTAACATAAATTAACAACCATCAATCAGGCAATGGGCGTAGGTGGGTCTTGTGAGGGTGCAGAACAATCGCCGTGACGAGCTGAATGCAGATGCGGTATGCTTTTCGAGATCCAAGGGATGTTGAAATTGAGAGAGTGAGTAAACACTTTGCAAACGTGTGAAGGAGGATGAGAGAAATCCTACGAGAGTGGTAGGACCGCTTTTTGGAAAAAGTAAATTGCGGTACGGCTTTTTCCGAGGACAGCCGGCTTGTAATGGTGTGAGTAGGTAAAAGACCGTCGAGACGCTTCTTAACATTGTTGCGACAGTTCATTTTGCTAACGAAACATGGATCTTCGTCAACTGTGTCTTTACTGCTCGAAGACGTACTCCTACATCGGAGCTTACATCACTCACCTCCGTCGTGACCACAAAGAAAGGATAGTATACGTATCAGCTGAATAACTGCCAGATGATGGTTTTGCGATCGAGCACGATAGTATTCTACTTCCATTTGTTCATGAAGAGCATCGTGACCCTGTTTTCCACCCTTCCGACGATGGTTCCAGCGATACAGAAGCCGACAGTGAGAATGCGTGTATCGATCCAGAGCAACCTCCAGTTTGGTCACGTATTTGTGGTACTCCACACTTGGACAACCATCTAGCCGGCAAGCCTATTAGTAACGAGTATTTCGATGTCTTCGACGATGAAATTGATCCATGGTCACCGTTTTCTTGCAAGGAGGAGTATCGATTAGCACACTGGTGCGTCAAGCACAACTTGAGCAGAGCTGCTATCAACGAGCGTTTCAGGAACCCTACGATGGCAACCGTCAGCAACTTCACTTCGTCCCACACTTTATTCAAAAGGTTGAACAAAATGTCCTACACAATGGGCATCGACTCTTGGATATCCGGCAAAGTGTGTTACAATCGTTTGGCCTATTCAAACAACCTTCGCGACGATGATTACACACGTTTCTTTTACCGCAATCCTGTTGAATGCATTGAGTTCCTCATGCAACAACCTGGGTTCAGGGAACATATGTCGTATGCACCAGCAAAGGAATTCAATGATGCTGAGGAACATATCTACTCAGAGGTGAAATCAAGCGACTGGTGGTGGAATGAACAGGTACGTTAGTTGAATTTCGTCATAGCTACAATGATTTTGACCACTTCATTAGCTACGGCGGCCGCTTGGAGCTATGATTGTCCCTTCATTCGGCAGTTCAGACCAGACACATCGTACAAACTATTCGGGTGACAAGAAGGAATGGCCAGTATATTTGAGTCTCGGAAACATCGACTCGACGATCAGATCAAAGCCTTCAACTCTTGCAAGCATCCTTGTTGCCCTTCTGCCCGTTCCTCCGAAATATCACTTTAAAGGACATGGAAAAACAACTGCCGTGAAGGAACAACACATCCACAATCGAGAGGTTTGAAGAAAGGTCTTCCAGCTTATTATTCATCCTCTCGACGCGCTTTTCAACACTGGAAAGCTTATGCTTTGTGCGGACGGTCGGATGCGGCAATGTTATCCTGTCATCTGTGCATGGACGGCTGACTACTTCGAAAGCATTCACTTCCATTCGACCAAGCAGCCCCATTGCCCTGTGTGTGAAGCACCGAAATCGTCGTTTGGAGAAGGGAATTCATCGTCGTAGCAATTGAGAGACTATCGGCTATACTTCCAAAAAATGATACTCCCGACTCAGGGAGATGAGACGGAGAGACAGGAAGCAAGACAATATCTGGAAGATCGAGCGGTTGGAACCTCAGAAGGCGTCTTCTGGAATATGAAATGCATCTCTCTGACAACTATTATTGTACTCTATATTCTTCATACTGTCTATCTCGGTATGCTTAAGCATTTGATGGACTGGGTAACATCCTTCCTCAAACAACATTCCAGGATCGACAAATTCAACCAGCTCTGGGCGATGATGCCTCCATATCCTGGCTTCGCTCGATTCAACAAGCCATATAGCCAGGTGACGCAATGTAGTGGTAAGGAGATGAAAGCACTTGGGCGTGTGATTGTTACAGTTTTCGCGGCGACTCTTTTAAACCCTTCGGCAAGCCAAAGGATTCCCTTCACAGATGCCCTGTTGTGCGTCAAGAACTTAGTGTATTTTCACCTTATGGCACAGTACCAGTACCATACGGAGGCCACAATCAAGTACATGGAGAATTATCTGGAGGAGTTTCATCGTCACAAGGATGTTTTCAGTCGATTCCGCGCAAGTAAATCTACAAAGAAGATCTCGGAGGCCTTGAAAAAGCAGCTTAATTTGGACAAACAGGAGGAATGGGAGAGTGACCCCGCTTGGAACAATCTTTCTGCGGCTGCAAAGCGTCGTCGCGTTGATGAAGACAAAACGCAGATCGAGTCAGAAAGTGCACAACATCTTGTGGACGAATCGGATTTCAACTTTGTGAAGATGCATCTCCTGAACAACTTCTCTGACCATATTGGCCAGCTTGGCAACCTCTTAAATGTAAGCTCTAAACTCCCAGAAAAAGCGATGATGGATCTTAAACAAGTGTACCGACAATCGAATCGTCATGAGGCCGCCTTCCAGATTTTGCGAAAGAAAGCCCGAAAGGAGGTGTTTCAGTATCGAGAGCTCAATGCAAACGCTGCAAAACAACGTCGCGATGATGATATGCCGCTAACCAACGTGCCTATCAAGCGAAGGATGAAAAACCCGCAACCAGAAATCAAGACCCTTGATGACCTGGCCGAGTGGTGTGCAATGCCAAAAGGTGAGCTACAGAATCACATTGCTTGGTGTTTGAAGAGATTTGCCGACTTCACAGACTACGTCGATCACGATCAGTATTTCAGTCGTCTCAATGATGCAAAATACATTCAGTACTATGCAGTGGCAATTCTGGTGACGTCTTTTCAATGCGATGAGCAAGCAGTTCATATGGTTCGTTGCACTGGGTCCACAAGGTGGAGAAAGCTTAAGCCACCAAGAAATGATACAGTGCTTCTCTGGATGGGGACGAGTCCAGATAGCCACTTTAAGTTGACTGCGAGACGCATTCCCGCACTGTTGAAGTGCCTTTTCGTCGTCGAGGATGCTGAATCCAGCGTTAAAGGGCTTCTTGCCTTGGTTCAGACGTTTGCAACAGGGCCGATACGTTAGACTGCTGGTATGGTGATTGTTGAGGAGAGGTATCAACCTCCGATGCAACCTTTGCAGGATGGAAGCTACCGTCGTAAGCCTTATTTCTGCGTCGGAACCACTTATATCGTCCCTCTATGCGCGATCCAAGGAGCTGTACACCTTCTTCCGCTGACGCCGCAGCCAGATAGCTCGCGGTGGTACTTGAGCAACACGATTGACTTGAATGCTTTCAATTTGTGTTACATGTAGATTATTCGACTCGATGCTTGAAGTAATCATTGCAGCGATATATAGAAATCTGATATGTTTCCTCTGGGTGTCTTAATTTTTGTAATGTGAGTTGTGCAAGCTTGTGTATAATCGATGTCTCAAGGGATTAAATAGTTAAGAATATTCTTGAAATCAATGGAACAGTTCAAAAAACCGTCGAAACGATTAAAATCTAGATGACCAACGTGAAAGAAACAAGTGCAATAAATTAGCTTAAATGACTAAACATGTTTTGAGATGTCGCCACGACACAATCACATCACTGAACGCTTCGAAGCATGGTGGAAGATTGCAAATAAGTCACTCGGATTATTTGTGGAGAATGTGGAGAAGAATCGGTGTGTGGGGTCCATTTTCAGAAACCAATTTCACTTTTTGCTGATGTGCATCTGTACAAAAACACATAAGAACCGTAAAGAATAAAACAGAACAAACTAGATGCGCTCCAAAGATAAGCGCTGATAAATCCCTCTTCCAACGGAATCATAAAGAAGATCCTAGACAAGTTCTAACCGGAACTTTCTAGACATCCTTAACATAAAAGATAACAAAAGTATTAAAAGTTATTAACACACCACATTATTCTTATCCATAAAATACCATCTTATCGTAAGGAGAATACTTAAGAAAGTACAATATTAGTAAAGAGAAATGTAGATACTTCCGTATTTTCAATAACCTCCAAACCTCCATAATGTACTCGCCACTGCATGCACAACAGCACATCCACTGCCGTAGCATCAAGCCTACTACCCATATGAACCTTGACATGTGGAACGACCACATGCAGAAATCGCCATACCCACAATCAGCTGAGCATATGATCGTGATGCGACCTCACTTACCAATTGCGAATCAAATACCCAGTGCACACAAAGCCGGTCAATTACCTATAAAAGCTAAGCATACCACCATCATAATGCAATACACTCGAACAGCTTAATGCAAGCCCACCGCCATATTCACCTACATTTGACTCTCCTCACTATCAACCAAATTAACTCGACCAAATACATGGCCACGCTTGAGAGCAGTATATGCTCCGTATCATCACCACCATCACCATGAGTTATCATCACTACAAATCGACATTGTCATTGACTCCTGAGACAGAGAGAAGGAGAGAGAGAAAGAAAGGAAGAGCAAAAGTGCGCAAAGCCAACAAGTACAGGTATCTCGGCTATATCCCAAATGTCCACAATTATCAACCACCACACTGGCGTTGTGGTGAAACGACGGCGCTAGAAGGCAGAGAGCCCATCATCAACACTCCGCCGCCCCTCTCCTGGCATCCAGAGGGAATTCATGGGAAAGAGCAGTTCTGGCTTGAGGAGCATAGGAAGAGGGTGTGAAGATATGATAGGCTACCCGGCCATGGGGAACCACACAAATTGCGTGGATCTATGAAAGCTCTGCAAGAGTGAGTGGAACCAAGAGCTGTGAAAGATAGAGTGTATATTTTGCTGTATGATGATGAGATCGCGTCTATCTACCCCGGAACCTTCCAAATATATACCACCTGCCGCTCATGCACCCACGGCAACGACTTCTCTCGGAGGTCACTTACAATCTCAGAAACCAAGATCAAGGCACTTATGCCTGGCACACACATGCTCCCAATGGCCATACGATCACTTATTCACAGTCAAACACTACAAAGAATGCAATAGCTACCAAGCACCTATCACCAGGCTTCTGTTTACCACCTACAGCAATTCAGACAAAGCCAGTTATCAACGATAAGAATCAACAGACAAGAAAATGGGTAGAGATGGATGTCTCAATAACCGCACAGATACCGGAGATGGACTTCTCTGAGCACAAGACAAAGAAAGGGGTGGAGATGGACTTCTCCATGACCACGCAGGAACCAGTCGAACGGGTGTAGGCTACGGACGTAGTACTCATGGCCATACTGATGATGATGTTACAGATGGCCACTATCCTCTGCCCGACGCTGACAAGCCGTCGAAGTCTCCCTCCATGTACAGGTGAGAGATAACATCCTTCTGACGAGGAGGTTGCACCACCGGTGTCTAGAGAAACTGTCGTTTACACTCGACATCTCCACCGCATATATGATACAGCCTGCCAAGCAGCGGCCATGACCAAGAAGTCAATACTACTATTGAACACAGATCATGCCTACTACCACTACAACTCGTACCACTCCAGGCCTCTGAGGAAGCGATGGTATGATTATTACTTGCATCTAAATTGATCAAAGCTGGCAAGCTACAAGCACACAAACTTCAGTATGGCTTATACTCCTATTGACAAGCTAACTGTAGTAGTATGAAGTGACGATATTCTATTCTTTGTCTAAGCAAGCGATGTCTATCTTCCCACCGATCCACTCAATTGTGTGAATACGCACGTTTCCCTTTTCTGGCCCAAACCGCATCTCCCAACCACAAAGTTGATGACAATCTCCACATGACACTGCCAGAAGACACCTATGCATCTGCGATCTTCCCCAGACTCAAGAAAGCAACTTACAGTCTCAATCAAACACACGAATCAGACTTGGACAAACCCGCGACAATGGTATTCTGATGCTGCAGTATGCGGATGAAATCTTCCCGATATACCCGTGTATGGAGGCTGCTATCATTGCAGCAATTGGGATAAATACGAAACTACAAAGATGTACAATGAAGGCAACCGAATGGAAGCCTTCCGAACGAGGTACCGAACGACTGTGATATGGCTACCAAATTGGTCCCGAAAGAGATCGAAAATCACCACCGAGCATAATCACCGAGATCTCACAGCGATGGATATCACTGCCGAAAGACTTCACATGGAGATCGAACGAGAGAATTACTGGGAGCCCAACCGGAGAACGCCACTGCTGGAGATGTTTACTGAATGGCATACCGAAGGATCAAGAAACTATGGCCGAACGGCATACCAAACGGAATCACGAATCACCTTACTGGAGGCCTACCAAATGACTACCGAGAAGCCAACGGATATTCTACCGAAGCTGCCTACCAAGATGGCCGCAGAGAAGTCGACCAAGAAGTCTACCACGAAGTTGACCGGCAAAGTTTACCAAGTCGACCAAGATTCACTGAAACACCGGCACTACTGGAATCAGCCTCCGCCAGAAGACTTTGATTGGGGTAGAAGGATCAGGGGGAGAAATAACAGGAAAAGATCATGGGAGAAGCGAGAAGTCAACCAAGATATCCACCGAGATGCCCACAGAGTTGCCCACCGAGAAGCAGTCTACCGATATGTCTCATACCACATGAAGATTACCGATATTGTATGAAGCATGCGGAAGCACTGTACGAGGGCTCGGAAGAGCACAAGCGCAGTTAAATACATGGTGAGTATAACCACCTTCTGAGATGCTGACATGATAGATATGCCGTGTACGTTTGACGATCACCGACGGCTACGAATAAGCTCCCATCAATGATAAGTTAAGAGCGGAAGCTCCCATCTATACCGAGTCACGAGCAGAAGCTCTACCATCACGGAAGGTTGATTTAAGGTTGGATTCAAGGTTGTTTCACTTTGCTTTTGGATAGACGGATTTCTTTCTTTATGGATGGCCATCCTCAGGCTACGGTAGTACTCTTACCCTGCTCACTTTCGCAGGGTTTCAAGGAGGCTACTATGGGAATCACTTTGTTTTATCTTTTTCATTTGTTTCTTGCTTTATGGTGTATAGCAAGTGGGGGAGTATTGCATATACAGGTCTCAGCCGGAGATGAGTCTCGTATGGCCCAAGACGGAGGTGTCTTGTATGGCCGGAGACGGAGATGTCTCGTATGGCCGGAGATGACTGTTGACTCTAATACGGGCTGATGGCATTCAGCCGTACTTGCACTTTCATATATATTGGCCTTGTGGCCCTCTTAGATAGAATACAATTAAGCTTCTCTAGCATCACTATTTCAACACCTATGTTACATAAGTACCTGCATCGTGAGTTTCAGCTCCGTCTGCGGTCTCAGGTCCGTTTGCTTGGATCTTGAGTCTCAGGTCCGTTTGCTGGCTCGTAAGCAGTTAGTGCTTCGTATGAGGATATGCATAGTCTGTATCAGAAGAGCGGCTCATATCAAGATAGTGCAAACGCATATGCAAACGATAATGGAGATGGATATGGATATAGGAGTCGAGTCTGTATATATACGGGCCTTCGGACCTCGAGAGATCAGTCAATCAACAAGTCATTCAAGCATTCAAAGTAACACTCTTCCCCGTCTGTTGCACATCCGGTGGTGGCAAGTGTTACTATAGTACTTAGGGAAGAAAGGTGTGTTGACTCTATTATACAGTAAAGAGAAGGAGAGAAGGAGAAAGACACGATTTATATACAGAGAATCATGAGAGAAAACTTTGATGCTCCGCCACTCTTGAGTCACTCGCCACTCTGAGTCACTTGCCACCACTGGACATGTAACAGCAAGTGTTACTTTGGATGGTTCTGTGACTTCTTGATTGGCTTGTCTATCTCGAGGGCCTAAGGCCCGTATATGTATAATCTCTCATATGCGTACGCGTATGCTCTATCAAGCATGAGACGCATCACCCTGGTCCTGATGCATATCCTGATACAGCCACCATCTTCATACAAGTCTTCATTCTCATACAAGACATCAGACGGTGCTGAGACTCACGATCCAAGTACACATGCAACAGCAAGAGTGGCGAGCTTCCGAGTGACTCAGCGTGGCAAAGACATCAAAAATTTCCCTGGTGTTCTCTGTATATAAGTCGAGTCTTTCTCCTTCTGTCTTCTCCCCGTACTGTAGTCTATACACGCACACCATTCTCCCCTTACGTATCGTAACACCGTCTGTTGCATCTATGCATGGAAACAAAGAGATCCTGATTATGTGCGTGACTGCTTTATATAGCTGGTCATAGCTTCTCAAACGCATATGCTCACGGGAGCCTGTTACTTTGAGATGATGATTGTATTGACTAAAAGAGCTAGTCTTGGCTCTCGTGTAAGAAGATATGAACGACTGTAGAAAGTAGTCACGTGCATACAAACAGCAGTTTCTTTGTTCCATGCAACAGAGCCAATGTTGCATAAATAGACCTCAGCCTTCGTATGGCCGGAGATGATGCCTCGTATGGGAGATTACTGTTGGGCTGATGGCATTCAGCCGGCTCTATACATAGATGTGTACGCACACATTCATACATGGACTACCGTATATATACAGCCTTTATGGCCCTCCTAGATAGACAATCAAGCTTCACTATCTCTACTTTTAACAGCCAAGACTAGCTCTCTTCTCTGAATACAATCATCCTCATCCTCCAAAAGTAACACCGTCCGCAGTATGAAAATCTCTTTTGTACTAGTGCATTAAATACCCAAAGCTTAAAGAAAGACTGTTAAAGTCTCGTATACATATCAATAAGAGGTAGCTGAGGCAACTATCGCATACCACTTTCGATAGCGTACAGCAGAAATTAGCCCTACTTTAGACATAGCCCTCTCGCCAGCGGTAGCTACACACGTAAGGCCGAAGCCAATTCCCGGCACCAGAGAGTAACGATTATGGGAATTGTTTGGACACAGCAAGAAAGTCGAAGTAAGTCAGTCTCTCACTGCAAACTTAGATCCGTCGACAAGTACCTCCTAGCGGCAATTGAACACACTAGATGATTGTTTATGCGCGGCTGATATGTCTTTCTAACCTAGTTCTCCTCAATAGTGTACGCGCGCTTCAATCTCTCTATTACTCTTTAATCAATTTATTGCAGCCGTCTCTTCCTTTTGTCATTGGTGTGCCAATTCTGAAATTGGTTCGACGCGAGAAGTCGTATGGAGTGTCCAGTCAAATTTCGGACACTAGAATTTTGATCTCGGGATACTGAACATTAATATTAACAATCAACCTATCCAATCGCGAACAACACAAGCCGACTATAGCCGTGTGAGAGTCAGTCATTGTGTCACTTAGGGTCGAGCACCCTCAATTAAGCGCATATCGCCGTTGAGGTTGGCAATTTTCATAGTCTAGCATATAGGTTTCCTGCATTGCCAAGTTGGTGACGTTTAATGCCAAGCCGAGTGATGTCATAGGGATCTGCGGATGAACAGATGCACCGAGTGTCCATCCTCCAGTAAACGTCGGCCTGGCTATCATAACCTGAAACTGCGATATCACTTGGTAGAATATGGACAATTGTCAAGAAATCAAAGATGATACGGAATATTAAAGCGAATGAGAATAGGCTTGTAGCAGTCAACACATTAGGTCCCAATAAATTAAACACATCTCCCCCTAGACACTCCGAGATAAAAAGCACTCATCAATCTTCCGGCCATGCCCCGGGAACCTTGTACTTATTCTCGAATCTGCCGCATAAAATCAGAATTTATCGGACAGCGTAAATATAGAGTATATACCCAGCTTCGTCTTCAGCGTTGGCCTCATCGGAAATAGTCCATATTTCGATTTCGGCTGCTATCCAATCTCCCCGCCCTGCGCCCACAAGTCGTGCATGGCGGTTACCGACTCCCAATATATTTAACAGTTTCTCGAGGTCAGAAGAGTCATTCATCAAGCCATTTCTCGACGCGGTGTAGATAGTGTTGAGTGGCGGTAGCTCTAGACAGCTAAAAGGCATTGGTCGAACGGTTATGAAAGCTTTGAGATAGTCAACATGATCAGGTGACTTAGGATCCCAATTCTCAGGCTGATACAATTCGACTTTACAGGTGATACAATCTCCAGGGTCCACTGTGTCGTACTCCATTTTTGCCGGAAAAAGTTTTTTAATACCCCACCGTGGCTGAAAATCAAAAATGGTGAGGTTTAATGCCATCTCAGTTGAGTTCGTGAACCTGAGAGTAGCAATTGTCCGATCCCGGTACATTGTATTGGTTGAGAGATCTGGTTCAGAAAGTAGTGCGTAAGCTAACGGTAAAGAGTAGAATAGGGTTATGTCATAGCTAGCTCGGGGTTCTCACATGGCACATCTAGTTCGAACTTAATATTCCCCCAGAGGTTCGCCGGAGCAGTTGAATTCTTCAGGTTTCGAAGCATCTCATATCTTGCTAAATGCTTCAAGCTATAGAGAAATGATTTCGGATCTGTCAAAGGAGGAAATTTGCTAATAGGCTCGTTAGAGGTATTTAGCAGTTTGTATCTGCCGTTATCTACTCTAACATGGTAGGCCGCAGTTTTTTCGGGACCGTAAACAAGTTCCACAGGGCAATGTGGAGCATTACGAGAGATTTCAGCCTGTAGTTCAATAAACTTATATTGTTCGAATCTGTCGGAAGAAGTCGAAAATAACTTGACCGCCAATTCCGGGACTAATGGCACCGCCTGGAAGGAGGGTTCGATAGGCTCATCCGCATGTGGTAGTTCAAATAACTCGGCCGTGGATTCCACATTATGGACCTCTATGACACGGACCTTAGGGCGTCGATTAGAGTCACTAAAATCATTCACATTCCAGGGATAAATCGCATATTCTGATCCACACAACACCGCGTGCGCTTTTCCGGCCGCTAAAATCACGTTCTTTCCATCCACGTGCGTAACAGCAATCGTAGGAGTATGCTGACGCTCGTCGCTGCTGAAGAGATACCTGTGCTTGTTTCCCGCAAAAATGGGTGTCTGAGAGCTCTTTTCTTGGGTTACCGTCGCCCTAAGCCTTTGTTCTAGCATACCATGTGTGAGGTTGGCACCGCCCAGTTTGAGTGACGCCAACAAGTTGTATGTCAAAACCCCGTGCCAATGCCCATCCTGATAGCATTTTTCGTAGGCCTTTTTTCCGGGTCGGCAAGCAGCAAATAACTCGTAGCCTTGTGGATCACACCAAACCCCTCTCCCTACTGTCCCATAAGTGGTCTTAAGAGAATTCATGAGCTCCGGCTGATCTTGGGGTATCGGAATGGCGGTTCGTTGGTGGGGCCCAGTCGCCAAAGCATCGATCTGTTCAATTCCCCGGCAATTTGGCTCGCCAGAACTTGGTGTAATGCTACCGGAGTGGCAACAGTCGAGAACAACGGTAACAATTAATCGTTTCTTGGTCATTGCATAGAGTAAAATTGCGACCTCAACGTCGAGTAGGTATTGCCCTCCGCATGCAATATCGGGTGGAACTATGGCTTCATCAAGACCGTTCGGACCTTTCAAGTCCTGATATGACGTCTTCACTCGCGCACCATGACCGGAATAATGAATATAAACGATATCGCCCGCTTGTGCCTCATCAGCGATCCTTTCAAATAGACTAACGATGTTTCCGTATGTCGGCAAGTCGGTCGTTTTCTCCTTCGGCTCACTCCCATTCTCGGTTCCGGTGGAGGTAAGTGTGTAAATATGAGATGGGTCGACCTTCAGCTGCGATATGATATACTCTCGGACTTGTTCGACATCTCGTACACAACCACGTAAGCTGGGAAAGCAGACAGGATGGTTCTCTGCGTCCAGTCGAGGGCCACCTGCGGCCGGCATGTAGAAGTCCACCCCTATCAATGCGAACCAATGTTGCGGTCGTGGATTGATGGAATATGGATCGGACATCTTGGTGTTGTACCGGATGATTGTCTCGAGTCGTCAGACGAAGCTAAGGTCCTAAAAAGCAGAACCCAACACTGATTGAATTCTGGTGTCGCTTCTGCAAATGTTTTTATAGCGCTAAATCTCATGCAGATCATGAGGTGCAACTGCGCCTACAGGGGTGCCACACCGACGTGGCAAGGATCCTTGCTTTGACACGTACGTTCCCACGGAAAACAGTTTTTTAGTTATCGTTATATCACTTCATTGGCGCCCTCTCTACTGCTCCATAGATGGTATTTGTTTTCTCGGCTTTGGTGGTGGAGGGAGTGGGTTTAGGGAAGCCCAATGTCTTGTCGGTAAACCCATATTGTAATGAAACGGATATATAACTACCCAACATAGTATTAGTAAAGGCCCGTTGCAGCCGAAACTAGTCTTTAGTGACCAAAAGCCGTGTTCAACCACCCTTGACAGTCGTTCCCTAACCATGCACGGGTTTGGAGAAAGTCTCTTCTTGTGGTGGAGGATACTTCAAAAGTACACATGTTGAAAAGTGCACATGTTTTTTTGTGTGCCTGTATATCTGCACGACACTAACTAGTTTAACCAATCACGAATACATGATAATTAGATTGCAGAACCTTCACTTTTGTATTGGGTGCTCCGGCCATCCTGTTATTGGTCATATATCTTTAGGCATGAAAGTGGTAGAGGTACTTTCAGGGGGTCGAATTCAATATTGCGGCTCACTAGAAGAATATTGTGACAACGAAGTCTATCTAGTATATTGCTCGTTAAATTTTTAAGGATCGACCCGGCTAACCCCGATACGAGTAATGCCAAATGTGATGGGCCTCAAACAGGCAATCACGTTGGGTCGGCCAGCCCGGAAGTAACCCAAGAGTTGTTGTAATCATAATGCATTCGGCCGCAAGCGGCCATGTATGTGAAGTACATAACCAGAATTTTCCCCGCCACTCCTGAGGAGAACTCCCAGTTCGCAAGTCGTGGCTTCCCCATCCACTACACAATGGAGGGCACTATCGTTGTCTTCACTTTGACACCGCGGCCACTAATCCTATCCGCCTCCTCGAAATTAAAAAAATACAGGCTTTCATATAAAATTTATCGCAGTGGAATACCCTAACCGAATAAGCTAGCATCAATTCTTCATCATTGAGAAAACCCGTTCGGTTATATCAGTCCTGGGAAGTGTAGTTGTATGCGTGAATCACTTGAGTCTATCCGTTCATGTGTTGATTCAAGAAGGAGGGCGGGACTCTATGTGACATTGGGAGTGCGAGCACCAAAAGAGGTCGGACAGGAGCAGTAGAGTTGGAAGAATCCCTATGCCTGCTACTACAACTCAATTGTGTCGTGAGAACCGCCAAAAACCATGGTAACAAGGGGCAATAGTGTCGGAAGAGTCTCCATGGCTGTTGCAACACTCAAAAAGATTCGCCACTGTCTGAGATACACTCAAACCATCGGTGGTAAGAACGGACAAACTACCCCCCTCCTGAAGCCAAAGTTTAGCCGAAGATATTGACGTGATTGGTGCCATATACGAAGTCTTGGCATTTCGAAGTGGAGAGAGTGATTGTCGGAGGTGTGTGTATAGTTAGCCCCCCGAGGGCCATTCTTTGATGATAACTTTCCTAACGGCTTGAGTGCCAAACTGTAAGCAAAATTGGAGGCTGTCAGGTTCCTCGATGACCTTAAAGAGCTGATATCATTGGCTAGGAGGCCGCGAACAAAACTCCGAGAGATGTCGGTGACTTTCGAATTCTAGGTCAACCTGGCTAGCACTTTCTAGCAGTCTAAACATACTGTAACTAGTATATACAGGATTAGAGCCAGCTCAATGAAACATTAGCTTTATGTAGACAGGTGGTAGATTGAACTTCCCTCAACTATCACTAAATTGATTGCCTATGTAACTTAGGTTCGCGGACTTGGAAGCAAATTTAAGCGGACGAGTAATATGCGTTATTTAAGAAGTCAATTCAATGTAACCAACAAGTTTTGGAGGGAGCCCCCATGAAACGCACAGACCCGGCCAATATACTCAACCCTCTCGGGGTCCAGCAGGCAGGTATTGGATGTGGGCAAGCAGGGGACGATTGGCCACTCATTTGGTGGTACCAACTAGCCCACTATGTCGTTTACTCATAGGCGGTACCGGATATCATTTAGAAACCTCTGTCCGAACAGTACTTAATCGTTTGGTTGAGCCGTATCATCTTATAATCTATCGATAAAATCCTTCGTATTCTCCCTCAAAAATAAACCCTCAAACCTCAAAACTCTTCGAAGAATATCGCCCCTGCTTCCATGAGACGACTCCGAGGATGAATACGCTTCCATATATTCAGACAGATACCTAGTAGCTCTAGTAACTACCTGCATCTATTCCTAAGTAAGGCTGAATGTGACCCAGAGTGTCAAGTTCACCGGTTGTAACAACTTTCACTTTGCCAGCTACGGTATATCAGGCCCTTCATACCCATTAAGTAATTCGTTGGTGGTTTCCGATGTTCTTGTAACCGTTAAGGACCTGATCGACATAAAACTACACCGAAACCTGTAGTCTGTCTCTTTGCTAGGATAATAGGAAACATCAAAATTGATGCTTTAGTCGGCGAAGAAATCTACCCTATAGGAGCTAGTTAGCTTGAGAGTTACAAATGGAAGGGTGATAATTATTGTGTTCTATGATGCTAATATCCCCCGCACTGATGACGAGTGCTAAAACATATACAAGACACTAAAAATGATAAAAATGCTCTGGTTGGTGGCGGGTTGACAGAAAAGAGATAATTTACTGATGAGGTTCGATTAACTAACTGATGCAACGTTTGGATTCCTTAATCCCTTGTGTACGTTGTCGACACGTATCACCTGTGCGGGGTTCAAGTTTCGTCTACATACACCGCCATCGCCTCAGCGTCGCTGTTGCACTCACTAACCCCTCCAGCTCTCACCTCCGTGCAAACTATTACACCCTAGCCGTCATCCACACCGCCGTGTTCTAGTGGCGTACGGCGAGGAGAGCATCGAGAGAGAAGAGCTGGGCTCGCACCGAACTCCAGCAACGCTGCTTCCAGCTTTGCCTGTCAAATATAATTAATGTGGCGGAGTCCCTTATATTCTTCCTAAGTCAGCAGCGAGGCATTCGAGCAGTTGGAAGATCATCCCTCTCGACGCTGCTTATTAGCACAACTTGCATAACAATTTCCAAGGTTATATGGGTATCACTCGATCAACGGTTTGAGTGGAACACAGCTGGCTGTCGCTTAAAATCCGCTGTGATTGCCGTCCGTGTCGCAACTGGTGTCTGCTATTTCAAATTCTTCGAGGACTTTGAATTTAGTTCATATCGTCTGTGCTTGACATGGGATTGTGACATGCGGTGTCACTCGGAATGTCTGAGGCTGCGTTTGTTACTATATGGCATGGAAGGAAGTCGCCGATACACTAGAAGTCGGCGAATTGGCTCACAAGCTATAGACTCGTAGTCGTAGACTCATACACGAGTTTTCACTCGCCACTGGTATTTCCAATCATGGGCTTCCATAGATTTCCACAGAGCTCCAGGCTCTCTTGTATATAAAGACAGAGATTCTCCCTTAGATAGCTCAATAGACTTCGTCTATTTTACACTCGCAACAGTGTTCGTGGCTGCGAGAATGTCATCCGTAATGGTGCAGGATGCAGCAATATACTAAGCATGCAAAATGTAGCTGGGGTTCTGCTTGGGTGCGCTGTGGCTAGAGCATGGCATATCCCACGCACTGGTAAAAGGATGGCAAGCTTCACAATAGTGCAATGAACTACTGTACTCTACTGAACCGCAAAAAATCAACTGACTAACCTCAAACTGTACTGGTTTGCACCGGCTAACTGGGTTCTGAGGCTAACTGCCGGTTCAAAGTGTCTTGGGTCCCGTGTACCGAGTCCGAAGTGACATTGGACCCGGTTGTCTCTTGCCTTTTCTTGACGACGCTAACTACCCCCACTCAAAGCATTGACCACATCTCGCCCTATCGGCTGCGCATCAGAGTTCATGTGCAGCAAGCGGGGAGTTCCGATTGGCGAACAAAACGGCACTGAGCTAACCAAAGATACCGGCTAGGATGTCGGGCCGCTTAGGTTCTAAGGCAGAAAGTTCTTACTCTGGATGCTAACCGGTGTATCCGGTATTCAGCTTTCCACTGCTGGCGAGATGTTAGTGATGACGTCGATTTGCAAGGATGTAAATTTCGCTTAGCTCGATCCGAGACATGAGATGAAATTAGATCGATTAATTTAGCTAGATGACGACATGTTCCTCGCTAGAGTACAATACTTCGATCATTCGTTAATTGCGATATCACTCGATCATGACAATATCACTCGGCAAACAATGTGCAAAACTCTACGAGTAATGAGACTTCACCTTCGCCTTTAGTTACCACTTACTAGGGGTTGATAAGTATCAAGTTTCTTGCTTGGACCTTACGCTACATGTGAATGAGCTCAATATCAATACTTGAAGTTGATTTGGATACTGTCGAAAACAGCCAGGATTCACAGCTGTTGGATGTGCATCAGAATAGAGTAGCAACATACGGATACGGTTCAACAGCCTATGTCGAATAATAAAAGCAGAATTACCCCTGTAGTATATCGTTTTCAACAACGAACGAGGGTTGTTAGCAGCTATGATACCACAGCACTGTAAATCTAAGAACCACAGTGAGGCCGGGGGTGCACTGACTACAACTACAACAGTTACCAAAGCTCCTACAATAGATGACAGCAGCCAGAAAATCCGTCAGCACCACTACGCCAGGAATTCTCAACAGCTGTCGGGACCCTCTTCGGTTAATTACGAGCCAATCCGGGTAGAAAACTAGCTCTGAAACTTGGCTGCTGCGCTGCATATAGCGAGGACACAGTAAGTCCCGCGATCTAAACAAACATCGGTGATAATTTTAGGCCGGAGTTCCAGTATGGCGAAGCGGTTCTATCAATAGCCTTACAGGTACAAACTAAGTGAAGTAAAACTCAGGAAGATTCTTTATCTGTAGAAACTGACAACACTGTGTCCGTGCAGAAGCACGAGTAAGTTAGCTATAGCAATTGTGTTACGACAGTTCGCTTGCCCTGTTATACTCGGAGTTTAAATTCCACAGTGCTAACTCCTAGGCTTCTTGCTAGGGGGTGCAGCCGTGGCTGCTAATAAACCGACGGTCTAACATCTGGGTTGCTATGATGGAATCATGGGTTATCACCCGCTAACTACCACTTGCCTGCGCCAAAATACAATGGTTTCGTATAATCCGCAACACGAATACCGAGACAGGGATTTTTTGAAGCTCCACGTTATACCGGGGACGCATGCGAGTTCATGAATGGTTTTAGCCCGAATATAATTCCTAGGGAATATCTGTCTCAGTATCTGTTAAAGACTTTTGCCACGGTGACACATCTCGTTCGTGGGTTTTAATTTGTTCGGAATCAATAAAAGAAGTGCGGTTCTACATTGGTAGAGCTTGATAGAGGATAGGTGGGTTTTTAGGGTAGGGCTTTATTCTACACACCTAGATTCCTGACACTCCATATCTTTGTTATACCCCATGGATTAATCCCCGTATAGTGATGGGCGAGAGACAGCTCGAGTCGAGACTAGGTCTGAAGCTGGAGCGAATGCAGTTCTCGGGAGGGGGGTTCTCGAAAGCTCGGGCTAACTTTCATAGGCTTATATACTAAAACTATTATTGTTTGAGGGGCTTCTTATACTGTTATACTGTGTCCTCTACTACAGCCGAACATTACATCTCCTTTGTGACCTTTAAATGTATCCTTCCTCTCCCATTCCTCGAGGTCTGGTTAGCGAAGCCACCTTTTGAGTGTAAATAGCATTACCACGCCTACTTTCCTATGTCATAGATGAATAAGATAAGGACCAGGTGATGCGGAGGAACAATATACCAGTCATGTGATAAGCTAAGCTTGTGTCGGTGGAACTCGCCGGAATGTGGTGGAATATCCTGGAAGTCGGTGAAAAGTTGGACCGTTACACTTGTGCTGCGCAGCTGCAATCTATTTTGATTATAAAGTTTGTAAGAGTTCTGTAGATAGAAGAATCAAGCAACACGCTTAACATACTCTTGTCTCCTACCAAGCTATCTCTAAGTCATAAACACCACCCAACACTGTGCCTAAACACTATTGAGTAATAGGTAGAGTTTATTACTAGATGATTCTACAATCTGATTCCGCTTCTTTTGAAAAAAACACCGGTCGAGGATAGTACAGATTATCGTAGCTTCGGTACGAAATATGGATTACCGTTGCCTGTATCTTTGCTGCGGAATGGTGATATTCGGCCTCAAAACAATACTAGAAACCATCAGCTGGTACTCAGCAAACCTCGAGTTGGAGATCGAGCTTTGGTTTTGGTTTTGCACACCCGAGCCGATTCTTAATTTATCGTCGCCACTTTTTTCGTCAAACCGCTCTTCAAGTTAACACTGCCTCGCTGAGGAGAGCTGGGCACTGGCCATCATTATGGGAAATATAAGGACTGGTATATAACATATTCAAACAGTATTTATTTAGGATAGTCCTCTGGGGAACCGGATAATGTAGTGTAACAAACACTCTTTGCTAATTTTTATGTGGGGTAATCCTCGGACCAAAATCGAGCAAGTAAAAATGTCGAAAAGAATCCGGGAAATTGTCAGAGACTTCAAGCTCTTTTCACTTCGCTTTTGTTTTGCAATTGCTGGGAGTAGGAGTGGGTTTGGTGGGTGTCACCCCACAATTTAATGATAATGTTAATTAGTAATCATCTCAAGGTTTATGACACTAGTCATTGTAAATATATAATTGATATGTCCGCAATGAGTACCGATCAATAATATAGGAAGGAAGTAGTAGAATAGTTCATAGACCTGGTATGCAGAAAATTAATGGTGCAGGTTTTAATTTTCGGAAGGATGGAAGGGTTATCCTGCAAAATACGTTACATTCTCTCGTGCCCAGATTTCTAGCCTCACTTGCAAACTCTACTTGTCGGCTACAAAAATTATTTTCGAAGTCTAGGTATGGATGGTGGTACTTTAAGCACAAACCGACAAAACTCGTTTCAAATTTCACGGCAACCACTGCACCACACGAGATTACAATGTCAACATACGAAGAGATAGGTTTAACAGAGAGGGTTCAGGTGTGATCTGTATACATACCACATAGAGGCCTCATTTTTACTATTAATTATTGGAAATGGTTCAACACCGGTAAAGATCACCTTACATGATGCAGCATACCAGGAAAAATGACCTTGCGCGACATGCAGTTCATGGAGAAGCTGTTTTGCGGATGGTCTTCCATACCATATTTGATGCGTGACACTATGAAGTCCTATGAACCTGCGCGTTAACTTGATAACTATGATACACAGGCAAATATCTGCACTCAGTACTATACATGATGCTGCATACAGCACATTTGACTCCATACATCCAACCTTGCAAATTTACGTAACTCGATTTCAAGCTTTCACCGACGCGAAAGTCTGAAGAACATTCGGGGGCAACTTTGAAAGCGCAGGGATATTTCCAGCTTTCCAGCTTACCGGTGAGCGATTGCAGGTTTGCTTTCCAGAGTAATCTTTGAGCCGATGGAAAACTTTGAATTTGTGGAAGCTTTGGCCGTTCGGAAGCTCTAAGTCTGCAGAAGTAATAACGTTGACATCGTCAACCTACTTGCCCAAGCACTTCCACCTCCGAGACGATCACCGCAACCATTACAATCACCACCACCACCACCATCACCATCACCATCACCATCACCATCACCATCACCATCACCATCATCACTGCCAGCCCTGGACCGAATGCGCACATATACGCCTAAAATCGATGTGAATCTGGCTGCAGATTCTGCTGGAAAACCTGAGTCAGAGATCTGCTCTTAATTAAATTGTCTATCTTTCCCGCAGAATCTAAGGCTGCAATTGTCAACACCATGACCGTGAAGCATCGTTAGATACTGTCGTGGTGAGCACGCTAAAGATAAGGTTCAGACTACGATATCAACCGACGTCATGATTTCGGCCACCCATCATACCCCACCTGCCACACGCCGCCCGCCACACACCGCTTGCCACATGTCGCCTGGCACCTGGCACCTGCTATGCAGCGAGTCTCTACATCCAAGCGCACTAGATACCCTGCACTCAAGAGCACTTTTAGGAACGTCCTTGTGAGCGTAGTTGAGAGCGTAGTTGGGAGCATACTTTGGAGCGTACAGTGAAGCAAGCTGGGAGTGTGCAATCGAGTGCAATTTGGAGCGTACTTGAGAGCGCCGTGAAAGCGTACTGGGGAGCGTACTGTCAAGCAGGCTAGGAGTGTGCAACAGAGTGCAATCGGGAGCGTACTGGAGAGTGCCTTGAGAGCGTACTTGAGAGTGTACACACAGTCAAGCATGCTGGGAGTGTGCAATCGAGTACAATCGGGAGAGTACTTAGGAGCGTACTTGAGAGCGTCTTGCGACTGTACTTGAAAGCGTGCTTGAGAGCGTGCTTGGGAGTGCCTAATGAATGCGTTTGGAAGCGTGGAGTAGTACGTGGCATCATGTATAGTATCGAGTGCAGATATCTACCTTAGGAAAATAATCAAGTAACGCGAAAGGAAAAACGCCGCGAAAGCTGAAAAGTTCATGGTCCTTTCCGAAATCAGTTGAAACTGTGTGAAAGCCCGAAAGTTGACGGTGATATCCGAAATTCGCACAAACTTTGAAAGCAGCCCGGAGTAGATCTTGATAGGACGGACGGGACGGCGAAAATCCGTCCGTCCCGTCCTCACATATAAATGACGGCTGGACGGCCGCTATCCGCCGGGGACGGTGAAAACACCGTGATCTGCAGTCATCCACCGTCCCCGGCCGTTATTAGGCAGGTGGTATCATAGAGGCATCTGAATGCCTGAAATCGTAGAAATAATAGGACATAATCTTTGGAGTAACGAAATCAGATATTATAAGGGTGGAACAGATGCTAAAGGATCTTGCTTCAAGGTAAGGGTAGATAATTGTAACGAGTTTTATATGACTATTATGTACACTGAGAAAGGTCCATGGATGTGGGCAGCTGACGGCCGGGGACGGTGAAACTCAGTTCCCGGCCGTTCTATCCGTCTGTCCCAGACCTGGCTTGGACGGGCGGCGCTTTGCCGTCCCGTCCCTGTCCTGTGTTATCCCAGACGGACGGGACGGTTGAGAACATTGCTACTCCCGAAAGCGCAGCTCTCTTAAGCGTGGCTTTCTCACGCGGGGTCTTGCAAGTGGGGTCTTGCATGTGGGATTCTCTCACTAAGAAACTGCATGTCTATGTCTGCGCGTTGTGCAAGGTCATTTACTGGCAGTGTTGATAGAGCCCTAAGGTTTGTGACTGCTCTTTTAGACTTCGCACTACTCTTCCCTTCCCTAAGCATCTTGGACCTTTAGACCTGCACCTAGACAGTTATCGCGCTATGGCCAATACACACGGTTCTCCCCTTTATTGTCGCAACAGGCAGTACAAGTTACAACTCCCCTGATTGCTTGTGATAAATTATGAGATAATAGATCTACAATAAGAATCTAAAGCATTCTCTGCCTCAGCTCTCTCTTTAAATCCATCTCTTGGTGTTGGTGATGGTTAAGGGTTTCTTTTGGTGGGTAATTGCCTCGCGAAATGAGTTTTGTCGGTTTGTGCTTAAAGTACCGCCGTCGTACGAGACAAATGCAGATGTAGAGTACTGTACATTATTATGTGCACTAGCTACTGCCGGCCACTACCATCATCACCACCTCTGCCTCCGCTATCACAACTATCGAGCCCCTCCTTGGTCCCTGAAGCAATAACCCGGCAAATACCTTGCGAGGTAAACGTAAGTCGGAGATGTCCTCTTACTACCTAATTGTAAACCTACTGAACGTGGGAAAGTTATAGTTCACTTTCCCAGAATAAAATCGCACTTTCTTGCGTATGATGGAGAGTAGCCTGATTACGGAATAGACTAGACGTGACCTTTCTTGCTGTGGCGTCACTACATCGCAGATTCCCTTAAATAATATCACGGTTTCAACATTAGATTTTCCGTACAATAATTTCAACGGTTTTTATTCAGGATAACGTTAACCCTCTGGGAAACAATATTATGCAAAACAACTCTTAACTGTAGGATAACCCTTTAGTAAAAAATATCTTTATAGAATAACCCTCTCATAAATTAAACAAATTTATTACTAAATTATCAAATCTACAACAATGATTCCACCAGTCCAGCAATGGATCAGTCCAGACCGGAACCGTCCAGTCCAGTCCAGGTCCAGTCTTAGAAATCTTTGGACTGGGATCGGACCGATCCCAGATGCTGTCAGACTGGACTGGGCTTGGTCCGGACCGATCCCTCGCGGTGTCCAGGGTTAGGGCATATTTTCCCAGTTATTACGCTTTTAATGGGGAAAATATATCTTGATGGAGCCGAATATACAGACAGAAGTGATATAATTTCGACCAGAGTGGGTATTCGGGGGTGAGTGGTGATAAAAAGTGAGGATGAGTCATGTTTTCGGTAGTACTTGGCTATAAAGCAATGTCAAAATTATATGCGTAAATGGATCGGTCCAGACCAAGCCCGTCCAGTCCAAGACTGCCAGTCTGTGGTCTGGTCCAGTTCGACCTTCCCATTAGACCGGACTGGACTGAGCCCTACCGCGGACCGGGATCGTCTGGACTGGTGGAATCATTGATCTACAATTTATTTATAAGTTTGGCTGTGTTTGAAAGTTGTAAGCGGCATAATGAAGGCATTAGTGACACATCAATTAACAATGCGTCAGTCATAAATGACTACTAATCGGTAGAGCTGTCCACAACATGCAACTTTACCATTCTCGTCACAAAAGGTGCGAAAGCGGTCTTTAATACCCAACAATTTCCCAAATGCTTCTCTTCATTTTACATACTATTTGGCTTAACATTTTTGGTGAGGGTTATCCTGCATAAATCGGACAAGAGAGTTACGCTGCATAATAGTCTCCCAGAAGGTTATCCTGAATTAAATCCGTAATCTCAATTAGAAAGCTACTATTTAAAGTAATTTCGATCTAAATACATGTAAATTTAATGGGTTTGTTGACTTCATACCCGTAGACAAGGCGATCCCACCTACCTCGAAAGCCATTCCTAAGTAGGATACTTCATAAAATGCGCTTGTAGTTGTTTGATGAAGCCGTCACTAGGTAAGTAAGCATCGACACCAGTGTTTTGGGTACAGGCCCAGGCAATAACTCACCATTTACCGCTGAAGTATACCAACCCGAAGTTATGATTCGACTCGTGGGGGTTGACATTCCATGTGAAGGGGGCACCGCGCGGTCTTCCATACCAGGGACTTTGACGGCCTAATAGTTCACATGAATAAGTCTTTATCTTTTACGATAATTCATCGATTGGTGTGTGGGCCAAACCAGAATTGGTAATAAATCTGAGCCCAGTTATCTCGTTTGAGGAGCGTCCATCTATCGAACTAATATATTCGCCGGGAAAAAGCTGGAATGTATGCATGTATCCCCCATTACCACCGTGGGCAGGCAATTGAATACCACCCGGTCGATAGAAGACCTACAATAAATGGAGCCAATTAATTAGCATTGCTCTTATCTTCGCCATTATTCACTTACCTGTAAGGAGTCAATACACCAGCAATGGCGAATCATGATCTTACTGATACCTGTAATCGGGGTGCCTTCAAATATTTGTATATCATTGAAAAATGACCCAGTGTTGTGCCCCTCAGTCGTTGAATGGCGAATGTGACGACTTTTATGTCCAATGCTGCCGGCCCATAGGGGTTGCTCTGCGTGTGTCACTCCATGAGAGGCATCGGCATCATTTTGCAAGAGCAGTTCGACCAAAGCATCTGACCCTGAATTCTCCGCCAGGTACAGTGGTGTTGATCCATAACTATCGGGCACTGTTGCGTATGCACCTTTCTTCAAAAGCAGTTCTGCTATAGAGAAATAGCCCGCATTTGCCGCCACGTGCAACGGCATTGTCCCATAATCATTGGCTGCGTTTACGTTGGCGCCATACAGCAGCAGTTGCTGAACTGCTATGTCAGAACCTGAGTTTGCCGCCTGGTGAAGTGGAGTTGTTCCATAACTGTCAGTCGCTGACACAACTGCGCCTTCCTCCAGAAGGGTTTGAACCACACCACCATGCCCACCACTCGCCGCTTGGTGTAGTGGGGTTGTTCCATAGTCATTGGCTACTGAAATATCTGCGCCATTCTGCAGTAATACTAATACCGTGTTGATATGTCCGTTGTGTGCTGCGTTGTGTAGTGTTGTATTTCCATATGGATCAGCAGTGTTCGCATCCACACCATCGCTCAACAGAATCTTCACCCCGTCAATGAAACCGCCGAGACACTCATCAAGAATGCCAACCAACGATATTTGAAATGACTCTAAGTAATGGGAAACGTTCCTATGGTCACGAACTGCTGCAGTGAATAAGGGGTCTTGTCTAGTCTTCATTTCGTTATAGTACGCATGGATTTGAGGGCCAGAGGGTGGCTGAGCGAGCAAATTCAACAATGGAACATGTCCCTCATATACTGCCCAGAGAAAGAGGTTTCGATACGGAAGATTCTTAGGACTGGAGTTATTTTTCCATGGCCTGAAGTTAAAAGCCATTTCCTCCTTCTCTAATGCCAACCGTCGAAATAGGTGCCATGCATGTACATGTTTGCTAGTGAAATTTGTCGTGTGCCATACCCAGTTATGACTGACATAATTCAAAAGCCGATATTTTTCGTGTAGGGAGGGCTCTTGTGGCTTTGAAATGCCAAGGTGTTGATCGTAATCGATAGTTGATGCCTCCCTGAGTTGGTTTTGGCCCATCCCGTGAAGATACCGATAGGTTGAAGTAACTGCGCGGTTGATTCCAGTTAAATCTAAGCTTTGATTGATAACTGTAGACTCTAAGATGCGCATGGCATCAGATGAACGATTCGGCCGAGTTCTTGTAACCTGGGTCTCAAAATCGGAGAAGGATAAATAAGTTACACATATTTTCCCAACTTCAACATCTGCTTCTAAGAGGCTGAAATGAAACTTTGCAAACGATTTATCTGCTGGTGCGGACAGTAAGAATTGTTGGATCGTGTAATGCGCCAGGCGCAATGTGTTGCCATCATCATCAAAGGTGATCAAATTTGCACAAGCTCGGACAAGTTTTTTGCTATCCGTGGGAACCTTGGATGCATCCCATGACCGGTCTACTGGACCGAATGCTATAGCTTCTTTTAGCTCCTCCATTGTTAAGGGACGCTTCGCACAAACTATCCACTGCAGGATCTTTGGAGCCATCGATTCTCGTTCCGGTTCTTGCATTATCTTTTGTAGAATCCGTATATATGTCTCAGCCAAACCCTTCGGAAGTTCGCGAAGGATTTTTCGGATACGATAGTCTGAATTGGCTTCACAGATATCGTGAAGCTGGAATGTAACCCACAGAAACCTGATATCCACAGGATTAGCGTGCGTTTGAAAAACCACTTGAAGGCATACATTCCACATGCCCCATCTATGAGGGCGTTGGTAATATCATCTAGCAGTTTAGGATCTCGTACAACAATATCCTGTGTCATTGCTTTTGATTCCATAGACTCTCTGATAAAAAGTGAAATATCATCCATGTTATTGGCTTCAGAAATGCGTATACTGGGATACTGTTCCAACTGCTGCATGATGTCTATCTCGTCACGAGATGCGACAAATATCTTGACCATAATGTCATTGGACTCTGCAAGCTCTTTTAAGAGCTTTAATAATTTCGACCGTTCCTCAATTCGACATTCGTCAATACCATCAATGACAAAACAAACTCTGTGCCCGGTGTAAAGTTTTATAGCCGACAGAAGAATACTTTTCAACTCATTGGCAGTCGGCTTCCGTGTGTTGGGTCTATATCCATATGATCGATCAATTTCGCTCGCTATATCCTGAGGTATTTGAACCCAATATAGTAGTTGTTTGACGAGGCTTCCCAGAATAGCTGTAGTCTCCAGCGAGTTCGATTGCGAATAATCGCAGTAAAAGTAGGCCAAACGAATCTGAGCGTCCAAACTAAGCTCATCAACAACGGCTGTTGATAAGATCGTTTTACCAGACCCAGCTTAATAACCAATAGCCTTCGTTAGTTCAATACATATAAGCTTCAAGAGTATTAATGTCAACATACGTATACCATAGCACCAAAGGAATGAAGAACTGTCACTAGTGTGCCATGCTTCAAATTCAACACGCTCCATAAGCCACTTTCCTGTGGAACCGTGGCGTTTTCCGGACCTCAAGTTGTGCTCGTTCCAGTGATCAATGTTTGATAGCATTGCAAAAAGCCGCTGACGAGTCTCCTCTGCAGGTAAGTAAGCTAAGAAGCGTGCTAATAGACCCAATTCCATGGCCTGTTCCCAGCAAGAAAAAGGAGTAATACCGATTTTGCTGCGCTCACTAATCTCTTTCTGCTTTTGAAAGAGCAGTCGCATATCCGCTTCCTCCGCAAAGTGTGATAGGTTTACTTCTTTTTCAGTAATACCCTCATACTTGCGGAGCTCGATTAAAAGCTCGTTGAAGCGCTGGGCAAACGGGCTCCAGATTAATCGACGTGGCCAGAAGGACACCGGAAGCCAACCTTGTCACAAATTGTCAACGTAGGTTAATTAACGTTTATCTCTGGGATCACCTACTAACGGATACTTCACGTTGTCGCTTTCTACTTCGGAAAACACTTTTTGCGGTTATACAGAATTCTATGAGAACCAAATACACTTTTGAGATGGTGTGGACGAGTCGCTGGTGATTCGGGAAAAGTCTCTCATAGTCGTGCAACCTTGGAAGAACGTCGCCTATCTCGGAAAACATTTGGATGAGTCTGTCATAATACTTCTCGAACTCGCTTGCGACCTGGAATATAAGGAAAATTAATGTTTTCCTAAAGATCTTAATAGGGTTTGTGGATAACGCACATGGAGTAAGACCCTAATACTACCCCAGATTGGGCAGAGGATAAGCGGCTCGATATTCGAGAAAACATCGATCGCTTTACCATAGTTTTGCAAGCACTCAACCACTGGCTTTAGTTTTTGCATGGCTGCTCTGGATCGGCTGCTGCTTTGATGCTGGATCTGCGTGGCGCTAGCACTATAGAAGAGATTTTCAGGGGTTGCCCCATCGAATAATTTTCGCTCATCGCTGTTCAGGTCGTCCAGATAGAGATTCTTAGCCCGTTCCCAGGCTTCTGTTTCGAAAGGAGGACTAAACCTAAGTAAGCAAGCGTACAAAAAGGTCGACTGATGTGTAGCTAAGAGGACTAACCAGGACATATATTTAGATGATGGTCAGCTACTTGAATGTGGATGCTAATCGAAAAAAATTCTCTGCCTTGACAGTTGAGTGTGCGCACCATCTCTCTATTTATGTTCGATCCTGAAAGCACAATTATCAGAGAAATAGCCAATCAGATCTGCAAGTCATATCAGCCGTGCATGGACAGGCAGAAACTTATTATTGGGGCAATGCGGCGCAGCGCAGCAATTTTTCTGATTGTGAGATGTGACATGATTCGGATGCCGCCGCGAATGACAGCATCCATAACGTATAGCAGGCTTGGCAGCAGTAGGTACTTAGTTCGGCAATTCTTCAATGGCCACGCTCAAACATCGGTATAGGGCTGGGGCATTTGCCTTCCTTACCGCTTTTGGCTTGTTTCACATATGCTTATGAGTTGATCTTTGGCGACTGTAGAATTTTCATTTTTACTGCCTGTACAATTCCCACCGCCTAGTTCATAGGCCACAGAGTAGACCGACCGACATATCTCGAAAGTTGGTGGCGTTGACAGCAGGAACCGTCTAATTTCATCCGATGGGAATGCATGGCAGGTGACCTTCAGCAAATAGGTTACTCCAACTGCAGCCGCCCCCGGCCAAAGTTAAGTTTTCCCTGATTTTTCTATGTATACATTCAAAGTCCTGTTCCTTTGCTCACCAACAGGTAGCGCTATGAACTAATATTAGCACCCAATGGTAACAATCATTGCCTCGCCTAGTAATGCTATTCGCGCATAGTACTGCAAAAAAAAACTGCACACGGGAGTGTGGATCAAACCGGTCCCCGCTTCGTCTTCGTTCTTCTAGCCCGCCGCGAAGCTTAGGGTGTGGCTCAAGAAAGTTCTGGGATTTTTTGCGGCCGCGTCCTGCACTTCCGGGAGTGAGTCTGCCGGCCAGGATCTTTTGTTGGTTGACTCTAGCACAGCCTCTGACAGTAGCCTATTCAATATTTCCGCCGAGACACGACCCAGCTGGACAGAAGATAGAAATCGAGACTAGTGTTGGGACAAGGCGTGATGAGACTTGAGGAAGGCCCGGGACAACTTCTTTGCCGTACAGATGTCGTGGACTGGGACATGGGGCAAGTTTTGCCCGGGGACCGTGGATGTTCTTGGTGAGAATTGAATCGACTTTGATGGGTGTTTAATATCTACTTATAATTAGTAAGTATCCTCATGCTTCAATGGATTTAGGGGGTTGCAAAAGTCTCAGGACCTGTACTCCTGCTTGTTCTCACCCGGTCGGTGAAAGGTCCCATGGATACGTTGCCCTACAAGGTAAATCCGGTTACAAACAGAATACCAGACATATCTTGATGTCGGTCCGGGAAAGATAGCTCCGCAAAATAATTCTAAGAATTTCTGATAGTGCACGGCTAACATTACCTTGGGGCTGATGCGAGATGCTCTGCCAATGGAAAAATTGCACTGTTTAACACTGCCTGGTTCTAGTCGAGTACCCTAGGAGGTGGTGCCCCGTTGCAGAGTACACAAGCCAAGTACTCAGGAACGGGATGCCCCTGAATATTCATGCACATTGCACCGGAATGCGTGCTTAAACGACCTGGTGGATGGTGTCCACAGCCGGTGTGATTGTTTCCAAAGACATCATGTTCCTGGCCAGAAAGGGATGATACAACCCCATTTGCATCATGATGATATCACTCACAGATTCCCCGGATGTCCCGAGACGCTTCAAAAAAATATCTCAGGACCTTTCATTCCATGCTATCAATGATCTCTTTAATCTCGAGCTTAAGTCCTCTGAAGTACAGGGATATCTCATTTCGAGGACAACATTAATTGAGACAGTACAGCCATCTTCAGCGAGCGGCCCAAGCGGTCGGGGGTTCTTGGCTAGTCTCCCATGGATACACTCTCTACATGGTCTATACTTTGCGGTTTTATTCAGAATATCCTCCGAGGGAGCATATTATGTAGCGTAACCCTTCGGGCCTGTTTTACGCAGAATTGCCCATTGGTGGAGAGTACTTTGTAGGATAACCATTTGATAGCGAAAAATAATACAGATCCATTAGCAATTTACCGGGCTTATGAATTTCTTGTGCTTCGTCCCTTCTGTTTGTATAGTTTGAGAGTTGTGTCAGGAAGTGAAAAGTAATAGGTGCTCATTACCGACGCATTAAATCACAATGACTTGTGTCATTATCCTTGACATGACTACGCATTACTGTGTTCATTAAACTGCACCACAACACACGGCAACACTACTCACACTCTAGCTTTACAAACTATGAATGAAATGAAATGAAGCGAAATTGGGCTTTAAATCTCTGGCAAGTTCCCGAATTTTTCTTTTCAATTTTGTCTGTTTGGCTCAAAAAGTTGGTGAGGTTCGCTAATATAAGCGCTGAGGGTTATCCTCCATAATCAAGAGGTGGCGCGACATAAGTGCCCCAGAGGGTTATCCTGCACAAAAACCGGTATTTTATTCTGTAGACAGTACAGAGACCGTTGGGAAATTTGAAATATTTGGCTAGGTATTGATTGATTCATTCAGTGGCATGTTTTGTTACTGTGTGCACGGCCAAACGGATTGGATTCTGTTAGCGCCTGGGGTTATGACAACACTTATATCTTCGGCATGTGCTCAGTCATGTACAGTCGTCACCGGAAACAACACAATTTTAAGCAGTCAATTCAATTACCCAAAGGGAGTGATACCCCCTTTATTCTGCCCCGGAAATATTCTTCACCGTAACGCCCTCAGACTCCGATGAGCAAGCCGCTTACTATTGCACGCATGCATCGAGTCTCTACCTAAAATTAAGAACTATGTTAAGGGTTCCATCAACTTCCGTTCCTATTCAAGCCTAGCTTTTCACTTACACCCTCTCGATAGACCACCTTTTCCTTCACCTCCACCTTACGTCCGCTTCACTCTCTTTAAAGCTTAAGAACTAATGAGATAGCCGTTGTCCTCGCCTAAACTTCGTCCTCCTCGCTGCGCTGCATCTTAAGAAGGCCGATACCCTCCCTTTGCCGGGCTCCCTCTTTCTCCTTGCTCAATGTTTATCTATTTACTTACCGCAAGACCTCCGGCCACTAACCACCGCCTTAGCCGCACGTAAACACTTGGTTTCGAGTGATCTCGTATAGAATCCCAATATTAGGGAACTACATAGTGTACTCGGGGTTGGCATCTTCTCCCTATCAGCACTGTCGATCGGGAAACGAAGGGAGTACAAGCTGACGAAATCCGCCGTGGGAGCAGCTGGAACCTCAAATGTTGCGTAAGTAATCACTATTCACATCCTTCCGCTGCTAACAGTCTAACACCGACGAGGAGTTCAGAAGCCTTTAAAGGGACGATTGAGGATGCACTGGATTGATGGTGATGAGTATGGGACACCGGATAAGTGCGTTGCTACAGCGGATATGCAGGTTAAAGAGCACGGCAGCTACCGTGCGAGAGACCGCCGAGAGACGCATTGTCGGCGGTTCAGAATGCTGGAAACTCTGTTTGCCGTTGTCGGGAATGGGACATATAGCTAGCTGTAGAGATATCTAATTCGAATAAATATAGCTGAAGAAGGATATTCTGCTCAAGTTCATCGAGGTAGATAACTGTGGGGAATGGAGTGCTACGTACATACTTAAGATACTTGGTATGTAAGCATGATAGTAGTGCCGCCGACCTCCGAACGGTTGTCAACCTGGGCATATTTATTATGAGGCTTCAGTTCTCTCACATCCGCGTCATCATTTTCATGTAATTAAGTTTGGAATGTGCAATGTGAGGTGGAGTGAAAGAGTGAGTTTTCAGGAGTATAGGGAGTTACACTAGGCTAAGGTGCACCGATCGGGATTATTTCAGGCTTCAAGAGGTCTCGCACATGTCTACTTAAAGTATCGCCTAGAGCGTATTGTGGTTACCAGATTACAGCAAAGTATTACACTAACTCGCTCGATTTTACTCGCGCACCGACACGTACTGTAGCCCACGGGATCAGCCCGACCCATTTTTCCACCTCGGGGAGAGCCTTTCCACCCACAGCGTTGTGCGAATTGGTTCACATAACCATAAGCACGTAGAAGGCTCTCGCTGGTGTTTGTAGACCTCGAGCGGCATAGAGTTGAGGGCTGCTGTGTTATGTTCGGGTGAACAAGGAAGCTGAAGTGCGGGATTTACTATGTATGCACAAGCCCTCACGTGTCTCTTCACTATAAATTGTCTAGCTAGCCGCACTTGCCGGCAGATAGCGCATCAGTAGGATACTTAAGCACATGGTAGATGCTTAGCCGATCGACACTTCTCTCAATGACTGCCGGATGTGCGCGGATTCGAAGTTTCTCGTGACCAGTACTTCCTACAGTAAATAGCTGCTAAAGTATAAAAACTCAAAAGGAATCACATATCTGTTCAAGGTAGACCATCTACTTCACTCCAGCAATTTATACCCCCACCTAACACACAATATATTAAAAATAACATTCCAAAATGCGTCACACCACAACAACCTTCGCCGCGAAAACTCCAATAAGAACAATGCAACTAACGAAGACATAATAAAAGAAATGAAAAAGCTGAAACTGCGAATGCAAACAACCTAGTGCTCGATGACCTCGGTAGTCTCATGCGTCTCTTCTGGGTCCGCCGCAATATCCTCAGAGGCTTCGTGCTAATCCATCATGCTTCGCATCTGCTTCAAGCATTCTATAGTATCAGGATGCTCGTTTCCTAAGGCCTTGACAAGCCCTGTGGATGCTCGCTCGTATGCATCCTTTGCTTCCGTGAACCGTCTTTGTCGTTTGTAGAGAGTAGCCATACTCCACACAGTGATCAGAGTTCCAGAATGGTCAGGTCCCAACGCCTTCTCTTCCCCTTCGAGGGTCCATCGATACATCTGCTCAGCTTGCTCATACTTTCCCTGGCTCTTTAGCACCAGAGCCAAGTTGTAGGCGCTGGTCAAAGTGTCAGGGTGGTCCGGTCCCAACACCTTCTCGCATCCTTCCAGTTCCCGTCGATGCATCTGCTCAGCTTGCTCGTACTTTCCCTGGCTCTGTAGCACCAGAGCCAAGTTGTTGACGCTGGCCAAAGTGGAAGGGTGGTCCGGTCCCAACACCTTCTCGTACCCTTCCAGTGCCCGTCGATTCATCTGCTCAGCTTGCTCGTACTTTCCCTGGCTCTGTAGCACCAGAGCCAAGTTGTTGACGCTGGTCAAAGTGTCAGGGTGGTCCGGTCCCAACACCTTCTCTCGCCCTTCCAGTACCCGTCGATTCATCTGCTCAGCTTGCTCGTACTTTCCCTGGCGCTTTAGCACCAGAGCCAAGTTGTTGACGCTGGTCAAAGTGCCAGGGTGGTCCAGTCCCAAAACCTTCTCGTACCCTTCCAGTGCCCGTCGATTTATCTGCTCAGCTTGCTCGTACTTTCCCTGGCTCTGTAGCACCAGAGCCAAGTTGTTGACGCTGGCCAAAGTGGAAGGGCGGTCCGGTCCCAACACCTTCTCGTACCCTTCCAGTGCCCGTCGATTCATCTGCTCAGCTTGCTCGTACTTTCCTTGGTCTTGTAGAATCAGAGCCAAGGTGCCGAGGCTCGTTAAGGTGTCAGGACTGTTTTTGTCAACAGCTTCTCCAAGGGCAAAGGAACGTCGGCAATGTATTTCTGCATTCTTGAAGTCTCCTTTTAGTCTGAGATGCCATGCCATATTAAAGAGAAGGGATGATGTTATGGGGCCGTCGGAATTCTGCGTAACAGCCAGAGCGTGCGGAAGGTAAGTCGCACAAGTATGTCGGTTTTCGTGTTCGGCCCTCTGCGGAAATACTCGAGAAACGAGCTGTAGTGCTTTTGTCTCCCATTCCTTTGTTTCCTGCTGCGAGAGATACGTTTCGATTGATAAGTGTACTAAACGATGAAGTGCGAGCATTGTTCCGCCTTCGGCCCGGGTGACCAGCGAGAAGTCAACAAGCTTTCCAATAGCTTTCCTGAAGAGAACTTTATTATCAACACCATCCAATTTGCTCGCTGCGAGCAATTCCTCCTGTATTCCTTGGCGGTCTAAGAAGGCGATTAGCCGAAGGAAATCGGCGGCCAAAGGCAGTTGTATTTCAATCTGTTTGAATGTGATGTAGTATGTGCTTAAAACACTCTCTGTCATATCACTTCCACTACTTTCCAGGACCTCTCTATGAACGTCGTTGAATTGAGTCGAAAGAAGCTCTTGCCGCGCCTGTTGCGTCGAATTGAGAAGTTCCAAGTACTCGGATGGCGACGTATTCATCTCGATCATGAATGACGTCGCACCCACGACAGCTAACGGAAGGTAATCCAGCGACTGGAGCAGTTTTGAAACCGCTTCCGCATCTTGCGCTGATTTATATTGGGGACAGCGCTGGGCGAAAAGCTGTGCGGCCTCCCCAACATCCATTGCTGTAATTGCGATGGCCTCGCAATTTAATCGGTTGGCAACTTGGCGAGATCTCGTGGTGACAATTACCGTTCCCTTAGACCCCTGCGGAATATACTTCGATAGACTGCTGTCGTTTCCAGCAAAGTCGGAGAGATCATCGGCATTGTCAAGAAGGAGAAGCCACTCGCCGCTCGCAGCGCTTTGGAACCAGTCTTTCACTTTCGCTAGAATTTCTTCTTCTTTGTCCGAACTTTGCAGCCCGACATCTTCGAAAATCTTTTTATAGTCTTGACTGAATTTGGCGTGTCCACTGGCATGCACCCAAAAGACATGGCACTTGCCTTGGCGGCGGTATGCGCACTCGAGTGCAATCTGAGTTTTTCTAGCCGTATGTCAGCAGATATATATTAAGCATGGAAAAGAGTAAATAATGGAGAAAGAGTCAAACGTACCCAACCCCTCCCAGTCCATACAAAGCAATCCGTCGATGTCCGCTATCACTCGCCAGCCCTTCTATCTCCTCAACTGTGCTTTTCCGACCAGTGAATAATCTGTTCCGGCCATAAGGAACCATCCAATGACGTAGAGCCGATGCGCTGATACTCGATGCCGAGGGAACTCTCGAAAGCGGGAGACCAGCAACGGTTAACGTGTTAGCCACTATCATAGCTTTAGTGTTGGAACTTTCTCATCCTGCAATAATGATAAGCTTACCTAGTCTTGTATCCCGCATATTCTCCGTTTCTGCTGCTTTGTGTATCTCCTCAGCATAGCTGTCAAGCTTGCTGGAAAGTTTGGAAAACTCTTCACTAACGGATTTTCGGATGGACGAAAGAAATCTCCCTACTACAGGTTAGCTGGAAATTCCATTGACAAGTCAAAGGCAACTGGAGAGTTCACTGATGGTCCCTTGAAGATAGAACGTCGTAGCCTCGATGCAAAATCCCAGGATGCTGTCGTAAAAACTATCAAAAAAATGGTGAGGACAGGTAAACCTTAACCGCCATTCATTGCCCCATGAACCGGGGGTCACAGATTAACTTACGGAACAAGTCTTCGCTCCAGGAGATTAGTAATACGATCCCGAAAGATTTCCGCGTAGTCGTGAAACCGTTCCAGGGCGAAGGTAATCTTAAGTACGAGCTCGCATGCCATTTCATAACTATCAAATATGTCTCGCGCAATCTACGCAACCATGGCTTCAGATTTGCAAGTCCAAGGGAGAATTGTCATCGGTTACCACAAGAACAAACTTAACGCCGCCCCATACCAGTGCCGATATATTTGGATCTTTGAATGTCAGGGTATGCACAATCGCCCGGGAATGCTTGCAACATACTTGCTTGAATAGCAGTGCTCACCACTCCTTCAAACCGGCAAAGCTTGCCGACTAGGCTCTCGGAGGCCCGACGAAGTACACGCTGGACAGCATTCCGTTCGGATTCGTTCTTTGTCTTCGCATGTCGAACAGCATTTAATACCTCCTCGATGGTATTTTGACCTCTGATAACTGCGAAGTGCTTTTTCTTCAGCTTTCCGTCATCGTGGAGCTGTTGGTAACGCTGAAATGCTTGGCTGTAGACTGTTGCCAGGGGATCGGTATTGCTGGTCGCCATTTCGGTGGTCTCAGTCGGGGGCAGTAGGTACTGTGCCGTTAGGTAACTGGTCACCCAGGGTGCGTGAAGAAGTGCTGAAGTGCTAAGCGCGGAGAATTTGCTGGCGATCTGCGCAGCGAAAGGCGGGGTATATGTGCCCACCCTTGGCGTAGTTTTGTTGTCGCACAGCATCAGACAGGGTTATGGAATTGGTGTGTCGAGCCTGGTGGCTGCATTTGATTGGCAGATATATAACAAGTGAGCTGCAGAGTGGTGTGGTGGATTGTCATCATTGGACGGATAAGGCAGCATGAATAGGGTGGTGCAGATGGATCTGGCTTTGGTGTCCAAAACTTCGTGGTCAGTCCCGGCGCAGTGTAGCGCATGCGGCTCTACAAACTAGATGTGAGTGGTACTGGATTATATGGGTACACATGTGAAGTTGCCCAAATTCCATAGGCTTGGACACGATATTGCACTCACACAGCGACCGATGAAAGTCAAAAACATTTGCTATAGCTCTTGATAGAAACACTGGCTGAGCAGATAAACTGAGGGTATCCTCTAATGGAAAAAAACTAAACCTATATCTACCTGGAATCCCGGCAGTCGTCTAGTCGATAATTGGCCGCCTCCCCATCTAAGGCGATCGGATCCAGATGTCCGCCATCCAACTACCCTCCCGTCAACCGTCATATACTCAACTATTGTCCTGTCATCATCTAGCGCTAGAGGTTGTCAACTGTTATCTTTATATTTACTTGTCTTTGAGAGTTCCTCCTCCGTTATCTCGATTATCACTGTAACCTCGCCAGCCCAATATATCCCAAGCATTTGATAACATAATCATCTATAATGTGATATCCTGTTCTTCTCTTCTCGCAGAGATTTACAGAGTCATCTTCTTCGTTATCCGCCTCATGACTATTCTACGTTGCACCATTGGATGCCAATTCTCATTATTTAAGAAGTGAACCCGCCGAAAATACCACCGCGGCAACTGCCCGAGGAACCTGACGCACTGAATATGTAAGGCCATTGCCCGTGAATACGCTTCCAACTTCGACCTCTCAGCTACCCTGTACTTCCCTTCGAATCGAATATGGCGCTATAGCCTTGGGGGGCTACCCTAGGGAAGTGATACCACGACTGTCACCGGAATGTTACCAGATGATTTCGGGGCATGGTTTATGCGTAGAAATGATTTAGACTGTAGGTTTGGAATGGTAAGATAACGTACAACTTATGTACGACACTCAAGTTCCAAGCACACCAAAGAGGTCGTGCCATCCAGGTTACCACCAGATTGTTGGTATCACAAAGTCTACCATTCCCAAGTTTATGATTGCGATCCCCATTCAAAGAGAACCGAGCTATGGAACACCGAACACTTATTAGTCGATAACTCAGGTGTTTTTCGAAGACTTTCGACTCGAAATCTGCAAGTCAGCCGGCAATCAGACCACTTAGAATTCAGTTTCACTGTATTTTGTTCTACTTCAGGTATTTGGCTAGTGTAGAAGGTATTGTCTCGTGCCCAGCCGCCAGAGCTTATGAGTGAGGCAACGAGAGACTAGGGACGAGACAATAGAAGTTAGGCGTCGAGGATTCTAAATAGAGCCTTGGATAGAGGGTATAGAATCCTCGAACTGCCTCCCTTGAGCGATACCGGTTTCATTTAATCAGCTATTGTAAGTCTTAACTGTGATCTAGCAAAGCTTTTCAAACTCACGAGCTATGAACGCAACAGCTCTGTTCGTACTTTTCATATGAAGCTTTATGAAGTACTACGTCTGAGGAATCATATACGCTATATGCTTATCATTCCGGTTTCTATTGGAATTTGGTAAACCACATCCCAAAATTCTGCTTCCAACCAGATATCTGCCGCGGGCCTGCCTCTATTTCCACATCCAAAATGACTGCCAGGACCCCGTCCAAGACACTCGCACCACAGCTTTGCCAATCAGTATGGTACCCTGGCCTCCGACAATGACCGAAGTCAGTGGTTTCTTAACAGCCCGAAAATATGATATCAACTGCCAGGGACCTCCAAAAACTGTAAGCTGTACCAGCTATCCCTTTTATTTCTGATCTTAGCGGCGAATTTCCGTCGGAACGATTTGTGTTGGTGCTACGACACGACGGTAGTGCTCACGCCACCACAAAGCATCACTCGATTGAGGCTTTCCGCCCCTTTATCCCGAGTAAGAAGCCCACCCTGTTGCAGCATAAATGTAGTCCCTGCGTCTGCCAAGACAGAATAGACTTAACTATGCGACACAGCCACCTACTCTGGCACCTGAGTCCACGATCACCGCGATTACATCCCGTTCAGGAATCGTAGCAATATTATTCAGCTCTTATGGTTATTAAATGAACTTTCCCTGCTTGTCGTCGCTATCATTGAATAATATGTAATGTTTTTCGGTTTCAGTACTCGCTGCGAAGAGCTTTGTTTGAAATCTCCGGCGGATGTAGATAATGTTGAATCAGGGGTTTATTATGGCTGGGTTGAGAGAATGAAGCCGGAGCCCTCCGGAACACCCTTCCAGCGGTTGGCTACGTTCAACACGTGGTCATAATTGAATTTCAGCTAGCTGTTGGCATGAGCAGGAGAGGGAGGGTCCTGATCATTACCGTTGCCTTTACACGAAATCGAAACAAGAAAGAGTTCAGACTATGGAACTTGTTCGCCTCACATGCTAAGAGTAGGTTGAGTGGGTGGTGGTCACGGACTGCAGCTGTCCTCCCGTACGCTGTGCAAAGGTTTCTACTAGTAGGAAAGAGACCCCCAAGAAACCATGTACCATATCTATGATATCTGTAAAACAAGCACTGACAACGAACTGCCGCCGGAACGCTTATTGAGTTTGGATGGGGTCAATACTGCAATCACTTGATCATAATCCAGCACTCGGCGCAAGCCATCCAGTGCATGTTACGATATGAGGAGAACCGTGTGCATAGACTATGGTACTAAGTTCAGGACCACTGATTTATTAAACTTTCGGAAGTTCCGGCGGGTAGAAGTGCGAATGGGGCATGTGGACTAGGGTTGAGGGATCTCAAGCGTTCCACGAGATACGATCGATTCTACTTAAGCCACGAAGACGAGGACTATCATAACTCAGATCTATCTCCCATTAAACCAATAATTTCCAACTGTCCTCCGAAACCACCCCACTCCATCAAACCAAATCAATCACTCAAACAAAACAAACCCATTCCCGCCGCTAACCACTTAGGTATCCTTCGTCAAATGGATATACTGAAAAGTCCCCTTATCCACCGTCCTCGTTCCATACCCCAACTTCGTATTCCAATTATACTCCTCCACCACAACACTATTCCCCTGCACCTTCGCCACCCACGCAACATGTCCCCACTTCCCCCGATTCGTCTGCGCCACACACCCCGGCTTCGGCGTGTTATTAATCGAGACCCCGCTCGCCCTCGCCGCCTCATCCCACTGGTTCGCATACCCCCACACCTTCCCCTTATACCGGTTCGTAAATTTTATCCCCAGCCTTTGATTGATCCTCTGGGCGACGAAGGAGACACACTGGCATCTAAAGAAATTCCACTTATCGGCGGGGCCGCTGCAGGCGCCCTTATAGATGTAGTCGTTTAACATGGGGCCGGGGACCTTGGTTGTGGGGGGAGTGGTGGTGCCGGGACATTTGGAGGTTACGAAGCCGGATCCTCCGGTCTTGACGTAGTAGTCGGACACGTAGCAGCCGTCGGTCGTCTTGTCCCAGATGTTGTTGCCGTTGATGGTTTCTCCGTAGGTTTGGCAGGTCAGTTTGATGTTCGCGGATTTGCTGTAGGTCTTGACGATTTTGCTTGAGGTGCTAGGTTTGGCCCGGCAGTTTAGAGTGTCCGTGTGGATGAGGGGGTAGGGGGCTGCGGAGACTAGGCTGAGGCTGAGGAGGAGGGCGAGGATGGTGGGCTTCATTGTGGATGGGGATGAATGGATGGTTGGTTGGATGGTTGGATGGTTGGATGTAAGGAGTGTGTGTGGAATCTACTCTAGTTGATGCGGATAATATGATGTTGCGGGAGAGCTAGGTCAGTTATATACAGGAAATCGTTACCAGCAGCAGACTCTTCAGAAGCGTTTAGTTTCGGCACCCCCGAAGTTAATGACGATGTTCACGAGCATGAAAATTAGGGGGCTATACGAACGGCGATCCCTCATTGCTGCCCTGAGCAGGCTAGCTAGCAACATGTTCCTCTAGTACGACAGTGCCAATGTCGTTCCTACACGGCTATTTCACCGGAGTATTTACATAGTCAAAATTAGCGAATTAGCGACACTCCCCACAGCCTCGTTTACTATATTTCCTGCGCATGGGGACGTCGGCTAATTAATTAACACTAGCTGTCACAGTAATCAGGTACCATATTGCCTTATTCGCCGCATGGCATCCAGAATAGGGTGGCTCAACCCTTTCTGGATCCAGGCGCATAACTACTACTCAGAATTTACACTCAACCCTACAGTCATGCAGGAACACTTCCATTGTAGCAATACCGTTCATTCGGGCAAGCCGAAAAGGGATACGATGGTTAATTCCGTGTGACACAAGCCTAAGCGCAAGGTAGCACACGCGCCGAACAACCGGATACGATACGGCGCAGGTACGGTTAGAGATAGATTGATGAAATAAATGCAGGGACCGTTACACAGGCACTAGGATCAGCCGAGCGAAATAATGCGATGCTGCCGCTACGCCACGACCAGTAGCGGCGCTGGGAAGAGGGAAATGGGGTAGGTTTGTCGCGAATCGACTGGTAGTGTCGGGTATATCGGCATTGACCAGACTGGCAGTACAATACGATGGCCTCACGCTCAACCTTGCTGATAGCCTACGGAATCACATCGTACCCGCTCACCTAGCCGGATCGTCGTTGTTGATGCTGTGTTGCCCTTCTCGAAGATTCGGCAGATGTAGTGGTTTCCGTCGACACCCAAGAATGCGGTAAGGGGCTCGGAACATTTGGGCCGATGTGGTTGGATTAATATTGCGACTGGACGTCTCCTTCGTCAGTATTAAAACCTCGACTCCACTGAACACGACCATTCTGTTTCTCCACAGCTACCGCCAGTAAAAGATCCGTGAATTCACCTCACTTTGTCAACAGCCTACAAGCAGAAGAGCAAGCATCTAGTACATTCACTCCCGTCGCCAAAGAAGCTTCCCACAACCATCTCAGTAGGAATGAGGTAGGTATTACGGAGGTTCGGGCATCAGTGCGTCTCCGCTTTCTAATCAGATACCCCAAGCTTGAGAGAGCATTAATAAATTCTCTGCTAACTACAAGGCGGGTTTGTTAGCATACGTTTATTTCCGCCGTAATTTCTAACCGAGTGATCGCTAGTGACGTCAGGCGTCCCGTTCACCTCCACTTCCTCCCCAGACACTTTATCTACTTTATATACGCCAGACTAAGCCTAAATCTTCCGTAGTAGATGCTGAATCAGGCTTGACGTTCGCAACGTTCAAAGTTGTCGGTAACCACTACCTCAGTCTCCTAGGTGGATCGCTTGCATCAAGGCACTGGAGCACGATTCCGGCGAACTCCGCGGTGCCAGCTATTGAACAGGCGGAGGTCTCTAAATCGCCGAATAAACAAGAGGTGTTATCTTAACCTAGCTGGCTGAGAATGGTGTCCATAACCGAGGATACAGGTTTGAACCTACACGTACTGTAAACACCGGGAATGAAACCCCTTGTGATCTCTGTTGAAGACTGCCCAGGTAATTCATTGATCCGCTGTTGCGCGAGCTTAGCATGTGTTTTACAGGCTTGGGCAGACTTACCGCATACTCCAGCCGAGGCCACTCAGCATAACAGTAGAGCATAGTGCTAGAAACATCGTGGTGTGGATTCGAAACCTACGTGTTCACTACGTGCTGTAAACACTAGGTTGAAGCCGGGCTACTTAATCTTCCGCTTCTAAACTTTATTATATACATTTTGCTGTACTCCATGCAGCTGCAATATAGGCTATCCGGGGGTTCGAACCCTAACCGGATGTGCTACATCCAGTATCGAGGTTTGTATGGTTCAGCTAATGGCTTCGGCGGTTTAGGCTGTTGCGAGAATCCGTGGCGGGCCTTTTGGTAGTGTGGTTCCGAACTACGCGGGAAGCTGAACCGGGCGCAGCGGTATAGCTGCACACACGAATGCAATATTCCGATACAACCGATCGGTTGGCTCAGGTGCTTGAAACACCGAGTGTAGAAAACATTCGTTCGGGTTCGAACCCCACGTGCTGTGAACAGTAGGCTCCAAATCTGCATGGATCATCCTTTTCGTATCTCAGTTTCGTTGCTGTAAACCGCCCCATCCGCTTGAACTTTAAGTTTTCCACGTGTAAGAGGCTTTCGAGCAGCAGCCGCTGGAAACGCAACATGGTAGTTGGAGTTCAGATAAGCGATCGCTTAGCTTAACTGGCTACCTACATGCACAAGACCCAACCTAAAATTGGGACAACTCTAACTTTCTTCTTGCGGGACGCCAAACGAAATTCGAACGGTGGCAAGTGCATAACCGTTGGTGAAAGCGAGTTGAAAGCGTTGCTTCACTGCTACGTGTCGTTGCTTCCACCAGCCGGGACATCGGAACCGACCCCACTGCTGCATCGCTATGTGCCACAAGTCATGTGAAAGCACAGACGACCCGAACTCCCGAGGAATGTTATCGCAATCGAGCGATCGATGCTCTACTCGTCACCCCACACAGCCGCAGCCCCATTTCCATTCCTTCGAACGCAGCATAATTGAGTGCAATTAACACGTCCACTGTCCCCGCACTTTAATCCTGCCGTAGCCATGACTCACGATCATGTGCGGAAATCCTCATATCGACGGTTATTAACTACACGGTATACTACCCAACCCCGCTCTATAGCTCGCTACTCTACACATACCAGTACATCGCGCAGTGTACAAAGCGATTCGGTAATGCGTCCCGCTCATTAGTGCGGCATAAGTAGCGGGCACTAACGTAAGTACTCGATAATGTGACCACTGTGGACCGAGTGATAGCTAAAGATTCTGTTCAACAACTCCTCCATTCCACAATACCAGGCACGACAACGTCCCCTTCCAAAACCGATCGAGTTTCACAGCAGAAGTACGCGATCGGATCCGCGGTGGGATCTGAAACCTGTGCACCCGCACGGCCGACGGACCGAGTTCGTAGGAACATACGAGTGCATGGGAAGCCCCACTTCCGGTTCGGTCGCCATCTTCCGCGCCGTGGAAGGATGCGTGCGTTGCTTAATCGGAGGTGCTGCGGATTAGGCTCCCGTTTTCATCTGTCCGTCGGTCCTTGTCCTTGGATATCTGGGGGTGCTGTAATTTGGGAGCAACTTACAAACGAGAGTTGTGTTACGGTGGTTGGCCACGTATGATATCTAGATAGATCGAGGGGTTTCAACCCCGCTGGCAGATGTGTGGAACGTGGGGGGTCGGTCTTGTACGTGGGTCCGGAGTGGAGGAGAGAAAGAAGCCTTTTAAACCGAGTGTTTCGTCCCGTTCTTCAACAACATCGTCATAACTTCCAAACACCTCCGGTGACTTCCCTCTCACTTGTTGCCACTCAAGACTAGCAAAGCTAACATGTTCCCCTTCCACCTTCAGATCCACCTCTCCCACATCATGCCATCCCAAAACCCCACCCCCGACCTCTCCACCATCCTCACCAACCTCACTGACCTACTCCTAAACAACCCGCTCCTTCCAAACGAAATCTCTGGGCTATGCACCGCCCGCACCGAACTTGCCACGCTGAAACAAGAGATGCAAGATGTGCTCGCCGAGCATCAAAAACACGAGCAAGAGTGGGACAAGGTCCTTGATGAGACGCGAATAATAGCAAGCGACAAGATGATGGCTATAATCCAGGCAGTGAATAAGGCTGTCAGAGACGACGCCTCGAAGGAAGCTGACCTCGAGGGGAAGCTGGAGGAGAAGAAGCAGGAAATGGCCGCACGGTTGAAGGCGAAGGACACAGAGATTGCTGGGATGCAGGCGGCGCACAAGAATCAACTTGAAGGCTTGAAGCAACAGCAAAAGAGTAGTATAGAAAAAGTTGTGAAGGAACGAGACGACGCTGTTTTGCAGGCTGCAGCTCGCAGGGAGGTAATCCAGCGTACGCAAGAGGAGCTCAAAGAGACGAAGGAGCTATTGAGCGCGGAGAATATACACCGGAAGAAAGCGGAAGCAAAGCTAGCCGGGATACAGCAAGAAGTGGGAGTGAAAGATCTCGTAGAAACCGCATTGTACGTCCCCCTTCCCTCCCCACAACCTTTCTAACCCCCGCAGCGCAACACAAGCCCAAGCCCTCGAAACAAGAATCTACACCCTAAGCAAAGACCTCTTCCACCCCCTAACCTTCCCCACCTCCTCCGCCGACGTAAGTCC
>Ga0307515_10001959_pt1 | contig 45573 bp, 52 predicted proteins | sample 17_EM_MG_FD_194513 | JGI IMG/M metagenome (GOLD analysis project Ga0307515, IMG submission 194513) | Populus trichocarpa ectomycorrhiza microbial communities from riparian zone in the Pacific Northwest, United States - 17_EM | ecosystem: Host-associated > Plants > Roots > Unclassified | place... | reverse complement strand
GGACTGAGCGACGGGGAGTACATATTCGGGAGACCCCGGGGTAGATAGACATCATCTCATTTTCATCTCATCTGGATCCACGCAATTGCGTGGATTCTCACGGCCGGGTAGTATCATATCTTCTCACTTTCTTCCTAGGCTCCAGGAGCTAGAACCGTTCTTTCTCACGAATTCCGTTTGTGCTCTCAATGGGCGTCTCCAGATGCTCCTCTGATTGTGCTCGACTACCATCTGTGGCCAGATTGACCGTATGTATATATATAGAGATACTTAAATAATTCATGCCATATTATGAGGTAGCGAATCTTGTGACTGTAACAAAGCCAAATATGATAGACGAAATGCCTTGTGCTATGGTCACAGTTGGCCACAACGCCATAGTGTTTGTTTACAATAGAATACCAACAGAGCGAGAAGAAACGGTGAAACTGCGATTGGAGGGTGATATGCAACACGATGCGTTGTATTGCCGCCGGGCGCGGAGTAATCTGCCACTGGGGTGTCTCTGACGGCACTGACGGAGCGCGTCCACTCTGACGCAGCCATTCCGCCTGGATGGAATTGTTTTTTGCTGATGTGCTAAAGGAGAACCCCTAACAAACACGATAACCTAAGGGATTTATGGTAATCTCTACTGTGCGCATTCATTTAGAATATAAGTTGCAAAGTACATTGCTATCAAAATCATGGAAACGAAAAATGGGTGCGCATGCGTAACATCCCAAGAAGGTTCTATAACAGAGGTCACATTTTTCCGGCAATGAAAAGAGACAAGCTCTAGCAGCGAGCAGTCACAATACCTACCAGCAAATGAAGACCTGTATTTATTATTGCGTTTTTATGATACCTATATCTATTGTTATTAATATATACATAAAAATCAACTAGCTTTGTGTAGCGGCAGCCCCACACCTTTGATAAGTATTCTCTGAATGACTATTCAGTTCGAGGACAAAAAAGACATTATTGTCTACGCTTTAGAAAACATTATATTCTTTGCTAGATACATGCAGTACATCTTTGTGGGACAGTGCGTCAGGTAGATTGCATCCATCATAGGATTACAGCAAGGATTAGATACCCATATCGATAACCTTACAATACCATCTAATACCGAAATACTACGAGCGTCTAGTACTCTGAGGGATTGACAAGAGGATTTAAGAATAGGCCGACATCAGGAGTGACTGATTGAGCCACTTCCCGTTATGAATGCATCTAGCGAGGATTATATTCATCCCGATGGAATATCATGGATTGACGGTAATCCTGATTATATGACTAGTCTTGAGGAATCAGCTAGAGCGTCCACTCAATTAATTGATTCCCAAATCGAGCGACAAGATACAGTTCTTAAGGAAGCCAAGAGTTTAATACAACATTCAAGAAAAGAGCGCTCAGCTTTTACCCAAGAGAAGAGGAAGCTCACCACGCTACATAAAACCAGGTCATGGAAGGTTGTGTTTAAACCATTGAAAAAACAATAGAACAATCAATTAAATGCAATATCTACCAATACATTAGTCACATTCATTCATAATAGGGTCTAGGGCGGTACTAAGTACCTATACATTGGGTACCAGTATCCCGCTAACAGTATAATAAATGAGGACTATACACTCCTGGGTATATTATACATGGAAGAAGAAGGGCTTAAGGCTTATAAAGGGATAATAAAGCAAGGAGCTTTATTGCTAACATCGCCAAAATACGGATTAGTAGTAGTTTCTACTGAGTTACCAAATTTGACAGTTACATTGCCTTTCCGAATACCCGTTACGACTGCAGAATTTCGTAACCTGATACATTGCAGTCCAGAGTCATATAAGGGACGGAATTTTCGCGAACCGCCAAAAGAATATCATCAGCAAGATACGAGTTCTTCAGAGTCATCGGAAGTTATAATATTCCGACTGGCATAATTATACGTCACTCAATGTACTTGATTTAGCTGGATATACGCCTAATCTTTTCGAATACAAACCCCTCAACATATCCGATTTGCTTGATACAATATTGTTAGAATAACCTGAAACCGATTGCAGTAATCCTATATTCCACTACGAATCTGAAACACTGAAACCTTGGCTTGAATACTATCGACAATCAGCCATTAACTGAGAACTTGTTACGATTGATAGTATTGTGATCAAAGACCAATGGTAACAATATCATTCGTGGGCAGACATGTGGGATTGTGACTGTACGAAAGAAGATAAAACCGGGTGGTGTTATTGTGAGAATAATACATCATCGGCAAAATGCAGCCACTGGTAGATCTTTCTTACCCACCAAGGGAGCAAATTTAGAAAATATTGATCGTTACCATTTTGTATATGATAATGATTGAATTACGGATAATGATTGAGCAATCCTGACTCGTGCGATATTAACGATTCTCCGAAGAACTTTGTACAATGTTACAATATGAATGGATTCGGCAGTTTGAAAAATCTATTCAAATCGCTTACCCAAAAATTGAGAAATATACACCTCACGACTGCAGGATGTATAATGAAGGAAAAGATGCCGGTTATACCGATGGTTATAACCAAGGGCTCTTTGAAGGGCATGATAATGGCAGTGACGACGCCAAAGAATATTACCAGAAAATATTCGAACGAGAGCTTGGAGAAGCTAAGCAGTCATTGAAGGAAAACGGTGCGAATAATGAGTATTCTGAGGAAATAACAGAATACGACAAGTCAGAAATAGCTGATGAATGATCCTCATAAGCACAGAAACGCGACTCTAAGCAAACTGAGTTGAGGGAATGGATTGAAAGGTAGTCTGACCAAGAGCTTAGAGATGCCGTCAAACTATGAAGTTGTTCTAATGCAAATTATAAGATAATTGCTTAGACATCTAGGATGTCACTTCTTTAAAAGTTATAAAAAGATCATGAGTTGACATAAAAGATCATGGTGCGATAGTATATGTAGTACTGATACCACCAATTTCATGGGCTAAGGATCTGTTACCAGTATGGATTATTTTACGGTACCTTCACATATTATTTCGGTAATCATTATCTTTGATATTACGTTGTCGATTTTACCTTCACATATTACTTAGGTAATTAGTATCTTTGATATTACTTCATTGATATTACCTTCACATATTACTTCAGTTATTATTATCTTCGCTATTACTTCGTTGATATTATCGTTACTTATTACTTCAGTAATTATGATCTGAAATGTTACATAGTTGATATCACCTTCACATATTACTTCGGTGATGATTATCTTCGATAATACTTCGTTGATATTGTCCTAACATCTCATTTTGGTAATTCTTATCTTCGATGTCACTTCGTCGATATTACTTTCGCATATTACTTCGGTAATTATCATCTTCAATATGACTTCATTATCATTACCTTCACATATTACTTCGGTAATCATTATCTTGGATATTACTTCATTGATATTGTCTTTACACATTAGTTTGGTAATCATTATCTTCCATGTTACTTGGTTGATATTACATTCACATATTACTTCGGTAATTATTTTCTTCGATACTAATTTGTCGATATTATCTTTATACTACGTCAGTAATTAGTATTTTCGATAATATTTGGTTGTTATTACCTTCCTATACGACTTTGGTAATTATTATCTTTGATATTACTTTGTCGATATTACCTTTACATATATTTCTTTGGTAACTGTATCTTCAATATTACTTTATTGATATGACCTTGCATATTGTTACTGGGGTGATTCCACCTAAGTAACTATACTCCCAAGTAGGTAGTAAATACATGGCTGTAGCTCTTATCATATAGTATTCTTATAATTTAATCTCGGTGATTAATTATATTTCGTTGATAGGGTGACCGAGACAACATGTAACTTCGCCACTCTCCTCTTCTGATTATGTTGATAAATGTGGCATTCAGATGATATCGGCAATATTACGTCTCAAGCATAATCTCCCTATATGCTTAATTGTTGACAGTGAAATTGAGACAACACATATCTTCACCACTCTCCTCTTCTTATCTCTGTGATAGATCTGGCTTTCAGTTACTATTGGCAATATTATGTCTTAAGCGTACTTATCCCTATATAGTTAAATCTCCATTCCTAAGGAGCTCTGGTGTGTGTTTTAGTTGATGTTTAGTCAATCCCTTGAAGGTAGCGAATATTTGTTTATTGGTTGGTTCCCGGTATCATTTAAATATCATTTCCGCACATGTTTGGTACTGATTTGGATTTGGCCTTGAAGAACTTTCTTTCATACTGGAATCAGACTTCTTGTTAGACTGCAGATTGCCTGTATAGTTATTGATATTAATTTCGGGAATGTCAGACACCGGTATCAAATCTGAGGTAGATTGTATCAGAGGCATAATTATCAAATCCTTAATGTAACTGGAAGGGAATATACCATATTGTCTATAATAGACTAAAACTTCTGTAGGCCTGATTATACTCGCTAGTCACCAGATACACTGTGCAGCGAATAATCGATCATCTTTTTTGAACTGAGGTATCAATGTGGATAAGGTCCACACTATAACGTCATAATCATTGTTGAAATTATCAGCAGTCAAGGGGCGAGGGAACCGCGTATACTCCTAATAGATAATACTCGTATACTTTGATGATAATACGTAATAGTGGTGAGAACTGAAAACAACAATGATATTTTAGCTTCTTTCTCATAGGTAGGGATTGTGTTATGGTTCTCAGCTGTCTCTCTCAATGCCGGAGCATTGCTGTTTCTTTATAGCTTTCAACTATTGGATAATTGGTTTTAAAGTGTTATTGTCCCCAGAGGACCATCATCACCAACTAGAACTGCTATGATCTCATCGGTCGTATCTGAGAGAACTCTGAAATGAGCTTTAATCCCTCGCGACATGATCACACTTCCCAGAGGTTACCATGTTCTTGCATGATTGGTTTAAATCACTATGCTCCCTCTCAGGCTAACATCTGCAATAAGATGTAATCATACAGCACTTCAACTTAGATATCTCACAACTTGTATTAGGATAGTCAAAACCTCTCATAGGCTTAAAACAGATTGCTTAACAAGTAAGACGCAACCTCACCATGCAGGCTATTTGGTTTATCTGCTTTCAAAGACTGATGTGGCGGCTCACCACTGTTCTGTCGATATTTGAATTGATGATTAATACCTCATATAGGTTCATCCGGTCTTATTGACTCTGCCCTATGCCAACATCAATCAGACACGCCATGCTAAGGCAGAGAGTATTCTCACTACCCAGGGAGTGCCCAAAATTTTCTGCTCCAGCTAGGGATTGGTTTGAGATCCCTCGTAATTGCATATTGGCTATCATCTGCCATGACATGTCAGTCACAAAAGCTGCAGTCGACGTGTCATGTCCCACTTAGAATTCTTCAGTTAGTGTGGTAAGAAATAACTAGCATCACTTCAAGCCATGAAGGTTTGCGACTGGCCAACGTTATTGGATCATCAAATCTGATCAACCCATAGGGGCCTGTGATGTCTCAATGAATCTGCTAGCGGCAGCTGCTATCAAATCGACACGAGGCTCCTCTGAAATCTCGCGAAGGACCATCGGACTGGCCACTTATATTCTGTAGGCCTAGCGTTATGTATATCATCCTTGATAACATACATCCTTCCGACACATTATCAAGTACCATTACCTCCTCTAAGGGAGAGCCACTCAGAGCAAATGGCACACGACTGCGATATATCCCCACAAGGGACAATAGGACAGGCTTATGTGCAATGTTATGAATCGGTGTTATGCATGTCCTGTGACCATACCTAGAGTAACTCTGTGACATGTGTTCAATTGGCAATCACAAGTACCACTGTCGCTGCAAAGGGAGAACTCTTACCATCACACAAATCGCTAGGACCAGTGACCACATCGGTGCTCCGTTAGGACATGTAGACAAGTAAAACATGCCAATCAATGTACTAAAGACATAATTCCAAATAATTTAATCATCAAAAGTATATGAACACAATTATTTTCTCGCTTTTTTATAACACCAATCTCTTTTTATTGTCGGATTCTTACTGAAATATTCCTCTAACAGTTCGCATCAACATTTCAACAATTTCTCGTATATTTCCCACGTATATTGGTTGTTGTTGTTGTTGTTTTTTTGTCTATTCATACTGTATACACTCTGAATAGAGTATGACAGGACCTGATCTCCCCTCCGCCTCCAGGCTAGCTGGCTAAATGCCGTAGCTCCCCTCCGCTACCCTTCATCCCCGATGACAAATGAAAGCTCAAAGAAAGACCAAAACAGAAGGAAAGAAAAAGAAAATGAAACGATAAGAAAAGATATATGCCTGCTGCTGCCGCTCCCCGCACTTGAGTCAGCCTCTTTGCCTGATTCCTTCCTCCATTCATTTGGGCGGGAACTTCCCAACTTCAGTAGCCACCAGGAAGTCCACCACCGCTTGAACTCACTCGTCTCTGGAAACCAGCTCAGCGATCTGTACGTGTGGCATCTGCTCGCTTTCCAGCCCGTCGCCATTCCCACTCCCTTCCAAAGTGTGTTTTGCTGGTCTCTCCACCCGCTGCCGTGGTGGAAGAGGTGTTCCCGCGTCAGGGCCGCCGTCCTGCCTCCACCGCCGCCACACCACCAGCATTTGTTGTCCTCTCGATGACTGAACCGTTCTAGGTAGACTCCAGTGGGTGCATGCGCGGACTTTTGTTTGTAGAACCTCGTGGCCAGCGATTTCACGCTTGTCATTTGGATAGATCTCTTGGCCCCTGCCTTGCCCTTGAGTCTGTAGCCAAAGTGCTTGCTGCACTTGTCGGCTTCCCACTTCGCTTTGGCTGATGACCTTTGCTTCGAGATGAGTCTGGCCATATTCGAGGCCGAAGTGTACGGCCGCTCCATCTCAGTTTCCCCGCTTGCCTAGCGGGCTACCCGCGCCTGGCAGTCTGCCTCTTTGTTCCCGGGGATACCGGAGTATCCCGTGACCCTCTGGATCTTGGCTTTCATGCCGTGCGCGGGGAGCATCTGCGCCCTTCGATTGATCCGTCTCGCCAGCCGCTGTCCAGGGCCTGGTTCCAGATGTGCCGTCCACCGAATGGCGGCTTGTGAATCGCTAAAGACCGCCACCGTGTTCACCCCGTGTCTTTGCTTTGTTTCTGCCCTCTCGATTGTCACCTCGAGCGTGAGTCAGATCACCCACAGTTTGGTGTCAAAGACCTCCATTCGTCCAGTGCCCAGTTAGCTGCGGGGGGACCTCCACTGATCTCTGTGCTTGCATACTGCTGCGGCTCCCACCTGGCCATCGTCTGAGCGCGATCCATCTGTCCACTACATCCAGACTCCTGCTCCTACTTTGGCATATTTCTCTCTTGCCCAGTGCTGCGCGGCTCTCTTGGCTGTGGTGGCGTCTTCCAGTATGACTGTTGTGACCACTGATTCTTCGCCCGCGGCTGGCTAGCACATGCCTTTGGTCATCCGGCCATGCTCGTGCCATTTCTTCACTGCTCTGCATACTGGCATCCCGGAGGAGGGGTGTTTGGGTAGCTTGCTTAGTTTGTCGCTGCACGCGTTTGCTAGCCTCACTGTGAAACACTACTTTCTGGATTCTATGATTACTGGCGCAGGCGTGAGCCCTGAGTCTCTCATTAATGCCCCCAGTGGGGTCGTGGGTAGCCTGGCCAGGATAGACCTGGCTTGTCGATCGAGAAGAAGCTGGAGGTCGTCTCGCCTGCGTGCTTCACCGGGATCCCACCGAAGCTCGCTCCCATCTAGCGCGACAGCTTTGACACATGCCACCTGGACGGGCCTTACACTCTCTGGTACTACCCCGTACGTCTGTGTGAAGTCACGGAGTCTAGCTTCTGCTGCCCTGGCGCTCTTCATCCATCAGTTGTGGTGCTCCTTGAGCATCAGGTGCATGTCCATCCAGACGCTGGGCCACTGTGTCGCCTGTCTGTTGAACCGTATGAACCCATCTCTGACCTGTATCTTTGCTGTCAGTTTTGGCCGGAGGTGTTTCATGTGGCCTCGTCTGCGTGCAAATACTGCCGCTTCCATTTTTGCAGTGTCGAACTGGAGCCCTCGTCTGGTTGCCCACTCTATGCGCTTCGCTGCGCATCTCTCCAGTATCATGATGAACTGGTTGACATCGCTTCCAGTCGCCACCCAGCCGAGGTCGTCCACAAAGAATAGCCTTTCAGCTTCTGATATGTACTCTTCGACCAATTTGAGCAGTCCTGACGTGTTGATCGTGAAGAGGATCGATGACACAGGTAAGCCCTGCGGAACCCCTGCTACTACTGGGTGTCTTTCCATGGCATTACCTTCGATTATCATCTCCACCATTCTTTCTCAGAGAAAGCTCTCCGTCCATCGTATATGGTCTCCATCCATTTGCCTGACCTTCATTAAGTTGACTAGCCTTCCTTTTGCGACACTTGGGAAGGCTGTCTTAATGTCCATGTGAAGCATGCCTGTTATGTGGCCGTTCGTCCAGGCTGCATGAGCTTGGTCGACCAAGATGGCCCCTGCGTTGATGGCTGACCGCCCTTCCCTGCTTTCGAATTGTCCATCGCTAAATAGCCCTCTTCTTTCAGCCTCTTCTGACAGCAGTTCAGCGACTACTTTTTCAACCACTTTTCCCATGCAGCTAAGCAGCGAGGTGGAGCGGTAGGCCTTCAGCTTCGTATAGTCGTCATTGGCAGGCTTGTGAATCACCACCGGGCTTGCCCGCTTCCATACGACTGGGTGCCTTCCCGTGCAAATGGCCACCCTCGTCAGTCTCACGATCCTCTCTGCATCCCACATCCAGAGTTGCCATACGGCGCCACAAGACAGCATGTCTGGGCTCAGTGCTTTCTTGACTTATTGAGAGTGTAGAGCCTGCTCCACTGCTTGCTCGGGGACGGGCGTGTGTGCGCTCCGCGTAGGGGGTAGCTCGTATTACTGGTCATTGTCGTTCCGGGGGAAACACTCATGCCTCAGCATCTCCTCTGTCTCCGCAGCTGTGTTTGCCTACTTGCCCTCTCTGGCCGTTGGGGCCTCCACAGTCGTTCCCGCCCGAGGGTTGGCGTATGGTGCTGCTCTCCAAACCTTGGCTCCACTGAGGTTCTGCCACTATTCACTCCACATTTTGCTCTTGGATTGCCGAATTGGCTTCTGAAGGATTGCTTTCGCCCTCGCAGCTTCCTCCAGATTCCGTCTTCTTTTCTCTCTTCCGACCGCTTTTCTTCTTTCTTTGATGTCGGTGTTCCACCACCTCTTTGATCTGGCCCAGATTCTGATCTTCTTTGCTGTGGCGTTGAGAACGCTGCTCATTGCTTCCTGACACCAAGCGGCCTCATGCTCCACCTCGTCTTCTGTGCACTCTGCATCCAGGTGAGCCCTCTCCTTCACTAATTCCCTCCATAACTTCTCTGCTGCTTCCAAGTCCTTCTCCGTCATTGCAGCTAAGTTCCACCCTCCTACCCTCTCGTGATCCACCTCCTCCTGCCACTCCGCTTCCACCTCCAATCATATGACCTCATGATCGGATCCGGTGGCATGGTCATCCGCCAGTATGGTGGATTTCATTCTCGGTCTGTTTGCCAAAGTCAGGTTGATGACCGACTCGCCTTTGTGGTCCTCGCTCGTCCAGTAGTGTGTGGATCGGCCATCATTTCCAATTTCCAGTCCATTCTCGTCAATCACTCCTTCCCAGAAGGCGGCATTCCGCTGTGCGTAGCACCTCTGGTCCCATCGACTACTGTGGGTGTTATAGTCTCCCGCGAGGACAGTTCCGCCCTGCCGAATGACTCTCTGCCAGTATACGTTTTATGCCTGGCTCTCTCCCGACTACGTGTGTCTCTGATCGTAAACATTGAAAATCCTCGTTATCTTCTCCCCTCTCCTCCTGATATCAGTGACAATAACAACGTCGTCAGCACCGCTGCTTAAATCCTTCCACTCATCCACCACCAGGCTGCTCCCCTTTTGTATCACCGTCCACACTCTTTTTTCTTTTCCTTATTTCATATGCCAAATGGCTGATCCCATAACCTCCTCTTACTCTCAGTGGCTCCTGCAAGCACACTACATCCGCCATACGTTCGACTCCCGTCTCCAGCGCCCCAATGGTCAACTCGTACGACCTAGCACAGTTGTGCTGGATCACTTCTATCATTGGTAGCCAGGGCTCCCATGTCGGTCTCAGTTCCAATTTCTGTTTCAGTTGCGGTCGTGTTCGCAGTCTCGGTCATCATAACGTCTTCTGCCTCCCCCGTTGCCTACTTTTCCTCCACATCTGCCATCTCTGCTTCGCTTCCCCCTCTTTCTGCTGCAGCCCCCATAGGTCGTGGACCAAGCACCACGCTGTTTGTCCCCGATGCCACATCAGTGGCTGCGTTCATGGGTGCCCGTCCTGCTTACCCTATCTTCCTACTCAGCCGCGCCGCCCTGGCGGCTTCAGCCTTCTTCGTGCATCTGTTGCTGAATGCAATGTGATTTCCTCTGCTGTTGGGACACTTCCCCAGTGTGTGACCGCAGAGTGATCCCTGCTTCGCCGTGCATCCCACCACGTTGCACTTGTGGTCGCTTGTCCGGCGATGACCTGAGCAGTAGCCACACGTGGGCTTGTTGCTATGGCACTTGATCTCGATGTGACCCCATCCACAGCAGAGCTCACATCTGCTCTCAGGGCCCGCATTCGTGTACGTTTCCACTTGGTACCACACTCCCGCCGCTTTGATGCCCTTCTTGGCCAAACCGTGTGCCGCCTTCCTCCCTTTCACAACAAAGACAACCGATGATGCGGTGATTTCTCCGTTCTGCCTCCTCTCCCAGATGGTGCAGGGGTTCGCCAGCCACCGTAGTTGGGTGGGGATTTTCATGCCTTCGTTCTCAGCTTCAAATTCCTCACGCATCTTCAGCAGGTCTTCCGTGCCATTTCCCATGTTCCGTACGAGAGGTACTGCATGGATCTTTAGCGTTTCCCAAGACTCATTCACTTTAACATCAACGACTCCTTTGTTGATAGTCCTCACTGCTGTGATGATGATGTCGCGGTATCGCAGAGCCATATCCATTGTCACATTGTGGTGTGTGATTGCCGTTATCGCGCCCTTTGCATTCCTTCTTGCGTTCATGATCCTAATGTGGGCCGGAGCCTGCTGGTGGAAAAGCTCTCTGTTGATCGCTGACGCGAATTCCTGGGCCATCTTATTGGGGAGTGGCACGTTCTCATCTCTCCTCAGGATCAGGCGTCTGTCTGCCAAGCTCCAGCCTGTTGTCCGAGATGGGCTAGCCAGTTACTTTTGGTTTGGTGGTGGGACTGTCTCCCATCGTCCGGTCGGTGTTGGCACTGATGTCGTCACCACTGTCAGCGTCGATGTGGTTCACGGTGTCGGTGTTGGTGTCGGTGCTGGGTTCGGCTCTGGTTGTTTCTTCACTGTGAGCTGCCTTCCAGGCTGGGGTTGTTGGCGCTCGTCTGGATGTTTTAGTCCCCGGTCTGCGCCACGTCTGCGCGTATCGAGGCCTCCAGACCGAAACCCTCGGTGACCTCTTTTCTTTGTTCTCTCTGGCTCCATTCTGTTGCAGCCACCACTCCTACAACCATGTCCGTGATGTCCTTACCCCACAGTACGTCATCCTGGTGGTACGTGTCCTGCTATTGCTCTTGTTCCTCCAACCAAGTGTTCATCCCTCGCCACTGCGCCTCCTGCAGTGCAGTCTGTGCCTCCAGCATGTGCGCCATCTTTGCAATGGTTCAGTGTAGCTGTGCTAGTTTGCGGGCTTGCTGTTGAGCCGCGCGCTCCATGCAGCTCCTTCAGTCACTGAGGGCCCAGGTGTTCGCCGGACCTCACTCCTCCGTCTCCGCTTTCCGTTATCGTTTCTTTCCATCAGCTCAGGTGTGTCTTCCCCCGCAGTCTCCGCGGCGATGGATGTCACCGCCGTCGCCATCTCCATCACCATATCCATAGGCGCGTCACTGCTCCCGTCTGCCGCTTTTCCCATGTCCAGGCCGCTCCTCTCGCTCCCTCTGACTTTGGTCATCACTTCTGTGAAACACACATTTTCCGGGGTAGTCCTCGTCGTCGTCGCTTGCTCGTCTGTCCACTCATTGGCGCGGCGGGCCAGTCGTGATTTCGCCAAGACTTCAGGTGAAGCCACTGAACCGCGTGGATTCTTGTGCGTGCCCTCCTGCTGCAGTCTCGCCGGTGTCGGGAAGCTCGCTCTGAGGTCAATTCGACGTCCAGCATCGATTGCCGCCATCTGTTTTTTAATTGATATCGTTGTTGTCGACTTAAAGCGCTGTGTCTGATTCCCCAAAACTTTTTCCGTCTTTTTCCACGTATGTTTGTTTTGCGAATGTCTTTCCCGCATAAATAAACACACCTGCTTTGTCGGGTCATCATCTGTAGGTCCGCTGCTGATAATCATGTCCATTTGCCATTTGTATCATCGGCTTCGACTTCAATAACTTATTTCTTCAGGTCTATTCCTCCATATGTTGCCAAAAACGTGATGTTGATCGTAGAGTGCATTTTGCAGGAAACCGGTAACTCAACTGTACAGTAACTCCCTTTTTTTCCTGCAGATATCATCTGAAAAGGCCCATACATCATATCTTCCAACTTCTTGCATCAATCTTTTGCCTGTATGTACTTCCCATTCAACATAACCAATTCTCATTCCTGAAATGGTTCAATTGACTGTCTTTTCTTATCATAATATTTCTTCATAGATTCTATTGACATTTCCGGTTGTTTAGAAAGCTTTTGATGAACCATTGTCACATAATGTCAATTTAACAGTGATGCTGGATGTCTGGACTGAACCTTTGTCGGCCAGTTTGTTTGTGGTTTGAATCCATAAATGGCATCAAAAAGAGAAACTTCTGTAGCTAAATGATTCAAATTGTTATAAGGGTATTCAGCCATAGCTAGCATAGATGCCCAATCATTCTGTTCATAGTTGCAATCAGACCATCAAACGTTTTCGATTTCTTAATGAATGCTCTTTGTTTCACCATCCATGTGTTGGTGATCAGCCATGCTCATACTTCATTTAATTGCAACATAATCATATAAATTGGTACAGAATTGTCTAGTAAGCATTTCATCCCAGTCTGACAGTAGGTCTTCTAGAAACCCGTGTTTCTTGCTGATGTTGTCCAAATATGCTCGGGCTACCATACGGGAATCGATTTACTTCATTCGAATACAATGTGCCATTTTGGTAAAACAGTAGACAACAACAGGTATCATTGTTGTTTGTTCTGATTCGAGAAGGTCAGTAATCTAATCCATAATACCATGTGTCCATTGTCTGCATGCTATATTTGGCAGGTGTAACAATGCATGCTTAGCATGTCCAGGGCTCTTTATTTATTGAGAATTGTCTCATTAGTTACAGTACCTCTGTACTTCCATTTCCATATTACCCCAATAGAGATCTGTCTAAATCAACTCCTTGGTTTGTTCTCGTCCAAAGTATCCTACTGCCCTGGAATCATGCACTGACTCCAGTATCTTCCATCACAGCCTTCCCGGTATGTATGCCCTGTACTTCCAACATACAATTCTGTCTTTCATCGGGTATTGTTTATCAACATTGCCACCGGAATTGACTGGGTTGCAAATACCACAATAGTCATTGTCCATTATTGCTTTTGCTGTTATCCGTTCTCTGGCTTCCGGAAAAAGTTGATTGATATCCAATGCCCCAATGTTAATGCAATCGTATGCATCATCATCCATCTGCAAAGCTACTACTACCAGCCACTGTTCCTGTCTTAACTGCATCTTATCTCCTGCAGCTATTGTATCCCCTTCTCGTGAGGTGAATGCCGGGTACCTTAAAAGTGTTACGGGGGTGTCTAATCCGAATGATCAATACAACCTTTATTAAGTGAAGTACAGCCACCTATCTAGATACTCTTTCTTTCCTCATCTTATTCTAAGACTCAACCTCTTGGCCGATTCCCACGAGCTCTCAAATCCACTCGCTCAAAGCAATTACATCCTTCTTCTGTTTCATGAATTACATTGCTCTGGAGTGTAACAACTCATAGCAATATACTTCGAAAGGTAACAACCGGGTTGATAAGTACCGATGTACTAGGTAACCAATACCGATGGATTCCGTGAGATTGTAGAGGACAATAGAGATGGGGATTGAATGCTACTCTTCCAATTGAGAAATGAGATCGCCGAAGAGTTCAACATTCTTCTTTGGTGCGTATTCAAATTGCGTCAGTCTGTGTCCAGAGAAATAATGTCAAGTCATAGAGATGGATTAACGACGGAATGGTTACAGAGTAATAGATAGAATTCTTAATCATATTTTAAGATCATCGGCGGTGTTCTGAATGATGACTGTGGATTGCTGCTCAAGCTTGTTCTTCTCACTGCCGGAGCAATGTCATATCTTGATAGTCGGCTTCAGGGAATAGTACTCCCAGACTTGGACGATAAGACTACAGTACTCATGATATCATTATGGTGGTCTTGTCATGCTACTTCCACATGCGTCAAATGATATCATTCCACGCAGAAATACATGATAGTCGTTAATATTCCAACTATTGAACAAATCAGAAGGAAGATGTCTAAAAATGTATTGGGCTACGCATCGGGACTTTGGGATGGACCACAACAAAGCATGTCAACAACACGAAGGGAGTTACTTGCGGTTATACTTGCACTAGAAAAGTACGTCTATTACGCATCGGGAAGAAGTATACACATTTATTCGGATCACAAGGCGCTAAGCCATCTGACTAAACAACAAACAATACCACCGGTGTTAGTAAGATGGAAAGAAAGACTAGATAGGTTCAGACCAATCACAATCCAATACCGCCCGGGAACCAGCATACAAGTCGACGCGGCCACAAGGACAGACGGACCGCAGACCGACGGCAGGTACAAAGGGACCATATTGGGTAGGGAATACTTCTCGGAGGAAGCGTGGGAAGATATACAGAAGATGGCAGCAGCAGCATAGGAAGGGGCGGCGGCCAGGTATATAAAGGAGGAAAGAAGACCGGGTAACCATAAAGGATCCCGGCACAGAGATAGGAAGCAATGCCTAGAAATGAAACGCAAGATCAGGCAATCAGGAGGAGTCTTACCCGTAAGCGCTCGGCCGAAAGGCTCTATGCACGCACATAGAACAGGGGTTGTAGAGACCGGGGTCAGCATGGAAGCAGGTAGCAACAACGGGAAAGACAACAAAGGGTGTCGAAGGAATAGACACCAATGAGTCAATGGCCAATGGAGGTCTGCATATCAGCAGCCTGTCCAGCCTGAGTAGTGAGCTCTCTAAGTTGATTCTTTAGCAATACAATCAGGATTTAGGAACCATTTTATTGGACTGATCGTCGTGACTATAGCAGAGATATCAGCTAACGCACACACTGTCATCATAAGCCGAACGGTCTCAAATCTCGGAGAATCGTTACAGTAAAGGCGGCACCTTTACTTGAATCAACTTCACGTTTAGAGCAGGGCGTACGACAACGTCATAAGCCACTAGGGGGTCAGCGAGATCGACACCCAACATGCAAACTCAACAAGGAAGATCTGAGGAACACCTACGTGGACCTATCCCAGGATGGCAACGCAACTGCCGGGAACGCGTACACATAGGCCGACAAGGTGGCTCCCATGCAAGGCCTGCAGAAGAATGATTGCAACCCATCATACGGCGGGGGCAACAGTAGAGGTATGCTCGTCATGCACACCGGAGCTCTTTGAGCTGTCCAGATGGACCAAGATTCGTGGGTGGGGCAAGCGCCAGTTGGCTTACGCGGAGATCGACATGAGCACAGAGGACCAGCTGATCCATGCCATGAGGGGACTGGAGATAAGCAGGAAGGTCCAATATCTGGCCGAGATGTTCCGAGCCCAGGGAACCACGTCAGGAACCCAGTGGAGCCGGAATGGTCTGGAAATCACTAATACGTCAACATCATACGACCTCCGGGAGATGGTGCTCCGACATGAGTCGAACGCCAATAGGAAACCCACACCATTCATCACTCTGACGTCAGATGAGGGATTTGCGCTTTAATGGTGGCAAACGAAAACCCGGTGGGATAGTCAGGTGGAACTATTAACAATAGATATGACCCGACTGGACGAAAAATCCCTCTCACGTATGCAATAATGGTACGAGGAAGCTGAGCTGAGACCACGCTACCCGAATAATAGGGAGTGGTGGGTGGAGGGGGGAATACGGACAGAGGCAGTCATAATGCGAGAGGTGCTAAATAAATAGCAGCCGTTTCACCGACAAGAAGCCATTCGTTCCTCACCAAAAAACACCCACAGCAACAACGCCTACAGCAATACCACTGTAACAAACTATACGAGCTTCAAAAGCTACTCAAGAAAAATATTTTATCACTTCCCACTTCCAGTCCGAACAACAAATATTCAATGGACCAATTACCTTCTGCCTCCCAGACACCACCGAGAAGATCGAGTTCACAGCTCGCACTGTTACCAAAATCTTCGTACAAAGACACAGAGACATAACCACAATCTCAAGCAGAGAGTGGGACGCAGTACGAAAGCACGTGGGATGATAGGATGAGGAGACAGGAGCAGTGGAAAATGGACGGATTTAACGGCGGCAACGCTGGGGAAGGAAACCAGGGGCAGGAAGCCGGAAAAGGAGGGATGAGGCACGGGCCCACCTCCAAAGAAAAGGAAACGGAGACCCCTTCAGGGCACCTGAAGGACCCGCTTCTCGGGCAAACGGAAGAACACCTCACCATAAGAAGTCCCCACCGGAATTGTGGGAGGAATACGATGAACACCACCTATTCCACTCATCTGACTGTCGGTATGAGTACTGCCCCACGCACAGGGGTTCAGGAAGCTGTGAATTCGGGAGACACAAAAGCATCCCCAGCAAACCAGAGGGGGACGTCGGAGACGACGAGCCCCAGGTGGACCCCTTCGGAATACGAAGGGAGGACTCCGAGTCCGGATGCGAGTGCAGAGGAGACCGAACTAGATATACCGGAGGAACGGGACACTGCAAATACTGTGTGGAACGGAAAAGAAGGGAAGACCAGGTTATGGAGGAAAACTTCCCAGATTCCGATGAGGAACCCGGCTGGAAAGCCGAGGAACCAGCCACGCAACAGTACAAACTTAAGGACGACGAATGGGACGCCAGAATGGACGAGGAACAGGACGACAAACTCCGACAAGAAGACTGGGACGAGCAACTCAGACAAGGGCTCGAAGCGTCCCAGTGGGTTCGACCACCACCCGTCAGAAGAGAGACACCATTCGAAGTCCGAACGAATTGCCCATCAACAACGATGGAGCGATGGCACACACCAAGGTCAACGTGGTGAACGTCTGAAAAGACCGCAAGCATACCTCTGGTCCAAAGTCCAAAGGGAAAAGCTGACCAATGAGTTGACACAGGTCCACACCGTCAAGGAAATTCGGTCACAAGTTGGTATACTACCTAAGTCACTTACGAGAGGACGAGAAGCGAGCAATAAGGAAAAAATTATGGTGGCAGCACTACGTCAGAAAAATGGAAGTGAGAGATTTGGGCGGATCATGGAACAATACTGAAAGCGACATTGGATGTGGGGAATAATACTGTGGGGACTAATTCAATGATGGACCATGGCTATGGAAGTATTCAGGACGGATATGAGGATGGCTTACATAGGCAGAATAAATGCGAATGAAAATTCAGCAGAAAAAATTGCCATGGGAATCCGGAAAGACATCCACCGCCTGAAAAGACAATGTGAAAAAACCCGGGAAGACATAATGAAAGCAGCCCAAGAAATCGAAGAACGGCACAAAAGACAAAGAAGCAACCACCCTAAAGATGGACAGTGGATGATACCTCTAACATTATTCACAATGAGTCAATGGGTAGTTTGTGCCAAAGCCGAAAAACCAACGGTATCTTCGGAAGCGGAAGCAATACTCCTCGCCGCAATCGTAGTATATCTAAGCAGAACACTATGGGTAGCAGTAGCAATATTAATCACCCCTGTCCATGCACTAACAGTAGTCGAAATAGCGGCAAGAACCCTGCCAGAACTAACAGGGGATGCAGCATTTGGATGGGCAGTAGCACTTCTAGCAGCAACGGGCATGCTGGTAACGGCGGTCCGAACCTGGCAAAATCAAGGGAGAAATAATTCGGCAAATACACCACTCGGAATAAGCGAGGCCGACGAAGCAAGAAGATTGGTAAGGGAGCTTGAGGCTAGGCTAACCATCGCCCAAAGCGCCCTGGAACAAAGAACCAGTCAGCTCACGAAGGAAGTCGACCAACATGACAAAACCATCAAACAACACAATGAGATGGTCCGAGGGGTAAAAGGAGCACAAGCAGACTTCGAAAAAATGCAGGAAGATCTGGAAAAGGCAAAAGCATTGCTTGAAAAGGCGAAGGCGGAACAAAGCTCAGCTGAACAAAGCGTCAAACAAATCGCAGCTCAACTCGTGGAAGCAACAGCCAGCATCGAAAGACTGACCGAAGTAGCGAAAAAGAGCAATGACCAAAAAGCACAACAATTAGCTCTACAAGAGGAGGAGATAATGAAGCTACAAGTCCAGCTAAGGGAGAAAAGTAACACAATAGCATTGCAAGTGGCTGAACAAGCCTTTAAGCTATCAACAGAAACGCTAACGGTGATAAAATCAATGCTGGAAAGACCCACACGGTCAGGAGGACAAAAGAAACCAGTAGGATCGCCTCCTGAAAAGTTTGATGGCACAGATCTACGAAAATTCAAATACTGGTATAGGGGCACAAGAAGTTATATAGGGGGACAGTTTAAAAATTTCGAGGACTATAGAGATATCCGGCTGCAAGTACAAATGCTATTTAAGGGAAGAGCCCAGGAATGCTTCATAACATTAGGACCCGAAATGTTTTCACAAGACGATCAAACGGAAGACGCCAAATCCAAGTACTTCAACGACACAATGGAATTCCTAAAGGCAAGGTACGAAAACAGAGTACAGGTCTAACAAGCACAGCAAGAACTCGAAGACTGTTACCAAGGATACTCGACATTGCAAACATGGTATACACACTACGAATACCTAGTATACGAGTCCAATTTTGTGGCAGGAACAACAGGATGGGGACGAATAATGATCTGGCATCTCAAAAAGAGAATTCGACCGGAACTAAGGCAATACCCAAGCATCCTAGAATGCAACAACAACTTCACAAAGCTGGTAAACCTGTGCACAGACATGGACGGACAAATAGACAAGAAAACTCGGGACAAGCCATATAAGCCATCAGGATAAGGGTCGAAAAAAGCAGAAGCGGAAGAGGAAATGGTTGAAAAACCGAAGCCAGTCCGAAAAGCGGATAAAAAACCCGAAGAAGGCAAGGCAGATCAAATGTCCAAAGAGGCGCTGAAAAAGCACAAGGAGAAAGTAAGAAACGAACCATGCCAGTTCGGAAGCAATTGCCGAAGAGAGGCTGCAAAGCCAGGCTCGTGGTGGAGAATGCACTAGGACACCGTGGAGGGAAAAACCAGTCCGTTTACGGGTGAGCCAGGACCCACTGGTAAGAAAAGGAGGAACAAGTTAAAACAAGCCTCCAAAGTATCGGCAATGAAAGGAAGACAAACAAGGCTCATGGCACAATTCACGGGAAACTCATGCTACTACCAGTACAGCATATCACTCAGACTATTGCTAGATAGTGGATCAAGCGAGAACATATGCTCGGAAGAGTTCGTGAGAAATCACGACTTATTGTTTGATGCAACGCAACCCCGGACATACGAAATGATCGATGGAACAAAAACCAATGCAATAGGTTGGGAATGGTGGCAATGCACAATAATGGGTATAGAAATGACAGTAGAGTTCGCGGTGCTGAAAAGTGCCGAATTGGAACAGGCAGTCTTAGGCTTGCAATGGCTGAGACAATACGAAGTACAAATGCATTTCGGCACCAGAGAAATAACCATCGGCTGAGAGGCCCGAAGGAAGCTGAAACATATGACGGAAAATCAGCTGAAAACTAAGATGGACAATCTGAAAGATAAAACTGGGCAGGAGGTAGTGCCCAAGAAATATCACAAATACGGGGATACATTTATAAGGCCATCAGATACGGGGAAAATACCAGAACACTCGGAATTCGACTGGAAAGCCGAAATGAAACCGGGAGTAGGAAACTGGAAAGCATATACCCCCCAAAGATTGGTGGACCAAGAAAAAGAAGAAAAAGGTATCATATCCGATCATCTGAAAAGAGGATGGATTAAAAAGGTACTTAACTCGTTGGTATCAGTAGCCACAGTATTCACAGATAAGAAAGACGAGACAAAAAGATACTGCCAGGATTACAAACAATTGAACGAAAGATACATCGGAGCAAAATTTCCCATGCCAAATATGGATCGCATGAAAATGCAAATCCTAAAAGATAAGGACGGAAACCCAAGGAAAAGTTCGCAAGCATAGACAGCAAGGACGCATTCCACTTACTAAGAACCAGCGAAGAGTCCAAGAAATAGACATGCTTCGAAGCACTCAGGGAGTTGTACGTCTGGGAAGTAATGCCCTTCGGGCTTAAAGACGCACGCGATGTATGCAACGCCAAAATGACATGCATATTCGAAAATGTATCCCAGCTGGATTACATACGGGCCAAATTCGGAGAGGTTGAAAAACCTGAGGATTGGCTGTATATATACATGGATGATATCCTTATAACGGCACAGACATCAGCCGAGCTGGAGAAAAAGGTATGAGTTATCTAAGAAGTATGCAGGCACAATAAGCTAGTGGTGGGATGGAAGAAATGCGAATGGGAAAAGGAAAAAATTAATTTTTATGGGTTTGAGTTCTCAAAGGAAGGAGTACGAATGGACCCAGACAAATACGCATTAATAACCAATTGGCCAACACCAAGGAACGTCAAAGACATATTAAGCCTACGCGCCTGGAATCAGTTCAATAGAGAACACTGGGAAAAACATAACGCGTACATGGAACCAATATATCGGCTATGCAAGAAGCATGAAAAGTTCAGGTGGGAAAAGGCACAAGAGGAAGCATTCGCACAATGGAAGAAGGAATATCCTGCCATGCTAAAACCGTTCATATGGGATGACGAAAAAGATCCGTCCGAAAGGACGCCACTTATAGTGGAAACAGACGCATCCAGTACTGCATGGGCAGCATCGGTAATGCAAATAAACGCGAAGGGAGAGAAAAATGTATTGGGCTACGCATCAGGACTTTGGGATGGACCACAACAAAGCATGTCAACAACGCGAAGGGAGTTACTTGTGGCTATACTTGCACTAGAAAAGTACGCCTATTACGCATCGTGAAGAAGTATACACGTTTATTCGGATCACAAGGCGCTAAGCCATCTGACTAAGCAACACACAATACCACCGGTGTTAGTAAGATGGAAAGAAAGACTAGATAGGTTCAGACCAATCACAATCCACTACCACCTGGGAACCAGCATACAAGTCGATGCGGCCACAAGGACAGACGGACCGCCGACCGACGGCAGGTACAAAGGGACAATATTGGGTAGGGAATACTTCTCGGAGGAAGCGTGGGAAGATATACAGAAGATGGCAGCATCAGCATAGGAAGGGGCGGCGGCAAGGTATATAAAGGACGAAAGAAGACCGGGTAACCATAAAGGATCCTGGCACGGAGATAGGAAGCAATGCCTAGAAAGGAAGGGCAAGATCAGGCAATCAGGAGGAGTCACACCCGTAAGCGCTCGGCCGAAAGGCTCTATGCATGCACGGAGGACAGGGGTTGTAGAGACAGGGGTCAGCATGGAAGCAGGTAGCAACATCGGGAAAGACAACAAAGGGTGTCGAAGGAATAGACACCAATGAGTCAAAGGCCAACGGAGGTCGGCGTATAAGCAGCCTGTCCAGCCCGAGTAGTTAGCTCTCTAAGTTGATTCTCTAGCAATACAATCAGGATTTAGGAACCATTTTATTCGACTGATCGTCGTGACTATCGCAGAGATATCAGCTAATGCACACACTGTCGTCATAAGCCGAATGGTCTCGAATCTCAGAGAATCGTTACGGTAAAGGCGGCACCTTTACTTTCGAAGTTGAAGTTATGATCTGATATGAGCCTGATGTAATTTGTTATAATGGATGACCTGATTTCGATTAGGAGCGTAATGCTTCAAAACCACATTAAATGAATGTTGTAACCAAAGGGAGGCGTTGCAATCTATTACCAGGCGCATTCGGAAGAATGTGAGACGCAATCACAATAGTGCAATTACGAGCAACGGAATCATGGGGTGGAAGAATGGCCATGCTATCACAGAGACCCTTGAACAGTACAATAAAAAAGATCACATCATCCCTGATGATGGAAGAATAAGCTCTAGCAGTGAACAGTCAGAAACCTACCAGCGGAAGAAGACCTATATTTATTAGTGAGTTTTTATGATAACTATATCTATTATTAAATCTATTAGCTTTTTGTAGCGGCAACCCAGCACCCTGATAAATATTCCTAAAAAGGCTCCTATATATTTACGCTTGACTATTACTTTCGACAACGATAGCGACGTCATAGTATATGATCTCGAAAAGATTATATCATTCAGCAGACAACATCAGTACCTCTTGTGAGCAAATAGGGTGTGGTGGATAGCGGCAATTATCGGATTAGATGAGTGATTGACAATTCATATCGATAACCTGGCCCTACAACAAACTAGGATAGTCCGAGAACCTTCCCCAACTTCTAGAGATATTGCCAGAGCTGTTAGTGTTGGTTCGGACAAGACAGTATCACTGAAACCTCCGGAAAGTTATGTCCGCAACACATTAAGCAGTACCAGGACCGGTCTAGTAAATCCATTGCCTCAAACCAAGAAACAATTAAGGAGAGCTAGGAAGAAGCAAGCCAAAGCAAATGAAGTGATGAGCCAGAATAATGGAATCCAATAGGAAGCCTGCCGATACTCAAGGAAAGATTATTTATGCAAGAATAGGATCTAGGACTATGCTTGTACATATACTTAGTACCTAAGGATCCCCTAACATGGGTGTATGAACGAACAATACTGAACTGCAAACTGATCTCCTTGATGATCGGATATTCTTTTCCTTGATCATCTTCTCGAGGGATTGAACAAATCTCATTTCCTCTTGTTGAGATAATCGATATATTGGTCTCATTTTCAATTTATCATCTGAAGTTATTAGTTCAATCTACTGATTACAGCCTCTAATATCAGGCAATCTTTCAGGATGTTCAGGATCAGAAAGAAGCAAGTATATATGATAATACTTCAGCAATGTTTTGATCATAGACGGCGTATTCTGAGTCGAAGATCCAATATTTATAACAACATTATTCAAGGCCACACACTTGGTGTATGTAATGGAATATTCTGGATGTACGTTTGCAAGTCCATAATACTGCGGACCACAATATGGAAAATGTAAATCACTTGTTGTAACTCCTCTGGGTTCATGCTGATCCAGATACCAAGCAGGTATCAATGCATTATACTTACCAGACATCTTCATGAATTCAAGAGCATGCTCGTCTGCATTGTAACACATATGATTTCCAAGCAATAAGCCAAAAGGTATTGTAAATAAACCGTTGGTAGTTATCACTTGGCTAGGAACATCAACCAAGTTAATCTTCGTAGTGTGTTATATAACAGGTATTTTGAAAATCTTAGCCACCTCTGGTGAAATTACAAATGAAGTGTTTCCCAAATGCAGCATGCCTTATAAGGAGAAATCAGTAGTATCAAAATCTAAAAAGAATCGATGTATTGGTCACTTGGCAATCTTTGTAGTGGATATTCTCTTAATTTTATTGGTAAGGCAAGCTGCTTGGTAAAATACGAAATGAGTTGAACAATTAAATGTTTTGGCTGAAGGCGCCAAACATTCAATAGCTTTGCGTTTCGACATTGCTATCATTTGGACAATGGCACAACCGCAACTGGTTGATGAACAAGTAAGGGTGTATGTTGCGGTCTAGTATTGGTTGGATTTTTTGTCATATTTCCTTACTGTCCAGCAGTTATGGCCTTCCAGCTACCCTCAGAGGGAAAATAACAAACAAAAGTAAAAAAGATCTTCCAACCAAGTTTGTATGTTAACCCATTAATTTTCAATCCATAATCTTAATGTGGCTTATTCGTTATCCAACTCCCACCAATTCTTTTCTTCCTTCTCTGACTCCTTATTGTCTTCCTCATCTTCTTCCTTGTCTAAGATATCATCTTCATTCCTTGAAATATCTTTTTCATTATCCAAATCATCTTCTTCGCTTTCCGAGATATCTTCCTTCAATTGGTCTTTCCCAACATCTGTGCTGTCCAGATCTATTTCTTCCTCTTGATCACAAGCTTCTACCTTGAGGTTCTGATGTTCCTTTGCCACAGGCAATGGTGCAGTGCCTTTGTCCATTCTCATCTGTCAGAAGCAATGCATAGTTTTGTGCGCTGCTTCCCTATTGTTTGGCCAAGCACACCATTGGTATTCTCCTGTGGCGTTTCTTCTATCCAGTTCACATTTATCAATTCCTTCAGTGTGTGCAGCGTATGTCTTTACCAACTTCATTTTGAAGAATTTATTATTTGGTTTGGACAATGTATTAGGTTTCTGCCTAAAATTCCCCCGTGGCTCCGTTCATGAAGTATTCAATCTAAATGATTACTTTTTCTTGTATTCCCAAACTAGATTTCTTTAGGCCTAGCGACTTCTTGGCCTCATCCCACTTCTCAGAAGTTCGGCCTGCTCTAGTGATGATGTCTATTATTTCAAGGTTGCTTTTCCCGGTAAGGTCAATTGTGTGCATTTGCTCCAGACTCTTATCTGGCAACCGATCTAAAACATGTTTCTTAGAAGCCGCTGCCGTATCCAGGGCTCTATGGTGATGCATCTGGATTTGTATAAACATATCCAGTAAGCAACAGTCATCTTTGACTTTCTCCAATTCGCAATACATCCTCATTTCTAACATCTTTATATTCAAAACGTAACTTAAGGGTGTTGACGTATGTGTTACGGGGGTATTTCAAGTCCCTATAATCAATACACAATTTATTAGACTAAATACAGCCGCCTATCTCCTTGTCCTATGCTCCTTGTGTTCGCAGGCTCAATCTCGTATCGTCTTAAGAATCAGAGCTTTCCTCTCGGCCTTGCCTGGCCAAGGTCACTCTTCGGACCACTCTACATAGGGCAATGCACCGGTAGTGATGTACCAGTGCACCTCGTATCCAACCCCTGCGATAATGGCTGAGTATAAAGGAACTCGGGAGATGTGGGTGAAACCCTGCTCGTGGTGGTACAGGATTAGATCTCTGACAGTTGCGATGACACTCTGGTGTGCGAACTGAGAATGTATTGGTTTCCATGAACTCATATAGAGCATATGCACGAAGGTGATTGAAGGCAGTACTTGTGAATAGGTAGATAGAATTCTTAATAATATATTAGGGTGTTCTTCGATTGTAGTGTCTGACGGTGGGTTGGTGGTAGACCGTGGTTCTTCTCATCGTCGGGGATGATGTGAGCTATTGATATTCGGATCCTCAGGTCAAGCATGCCTTCGGTTTTCTGTCATGACACCACTTTTGCTTCATAGCTTATCTCAGCAGTCAACTAGGGTGCTCCCTTGATAGTGCCATGAATTCCCCTTGGTTATCGTATTCATGCATGAGTGGTTGTGAACGTTATGTCCCCAGTAGGGCCATCCTCAGGATCATGATATCGAACGCCAGAAAACGAAAGCTCATAACTTCATGTTCGACAGCTTGCTTCTCATTCGTTCAGTAGCTGGAACATCTGACAACCTTAGTCTTAACAGTGATTATCACAATATATTTTAATGGCTCTTCACTATTAAATGCCTCGCCGTTTAATTTGGTTATTCGGAATCGCGTCACAGATCAAATCAGCGACCAACTGACACTCCGCCAACGTAAAAATTGACACGTCAACGTCAGATTCTTATCGAGTGTGAGGTAGCGATGTTTACAGTCTTAACTCAATCAGCCGGTTTGCTGCTGGCCTCATATCTTCAGCCAATGCCATTGATCCCTCAGACACTGCATGCTGAGGTCTTGACCTTCCATAGACCGAGGTGAGCCGCAGGTGGCTCTTACTGCTTAGCGCGTGAGCCTGCAGATCCCTCTTAGTCACGTATTGCAATAACGTCAGCTGCACACGTAATTCTGTGTTATCCCAACTGAACAATGTGTTGTCCCACTTGATAACATATAGTAGGTGTGGTCAATAATTATGCGCACTGCTGAAGTGTTTTCCACTTCGCAGTTATGGCGACATAATTGCATCAGCATAGTTGAATCCGCAAATGCAACCTTAATCGTCACTTATTGATTGACATGCGGCTCAGGTGTAAATCCACTCAGATCCACTCGACTGACAAACATGTTCACGTATTTGCAGGTAGGTGTTTTGCATAAGAACATCTCCATTGATATGTCACATGTACCTGCTTCATTCAAACATGTATCATTACTGCTGGTACAGGAGAACTGTTAGGGGTTTACTCTTAATAGCGATAATGATACTTGAATAAGTTACAAGGCGCATACATATCTGTAATATGCATAACACCTATGCACGTACGATTCAAGTGGTCAGCAACATGCTCTTTAGCGGGAGTTCATGTTGGTCGAGCGGAGTGTGGGTACTCCATTCACTACTGGATACTCTGCGGGACATGTGCGGTAACCGCGCACGGCAGTTGATAGTCTAAAGCGATTAAGAGGACTCTTCTCCCCTACCTGTAACGGGCTAGGATCCGGAGAAGCACGTTCCGGTCTGGAGACAAGTCTCGACCTTAGCATGACGTAACCGAGGGATTAATGACGTAGGCTATTGAGCCTAGAGCGAGCACCACTCGATTAGTTTCAGGTGGTCTGGATCGCAATGTAACCTCGTATCGGATACGAGCTTACACGTCGTTAATCTACATTGGCATTGTATCGGTTGGTCGCCGACTAAATCTATGACGCAATTGAATCGCTCACTTGCATGAGGAATTTAAGAGGCGATAAGCATTATCAACTTGGTTGGTAGATGTTCCAACTACCGACTCGTATGATTTCAAGATGTCTGAGTAGATTAGGAAAGGATGAGCTGATATCGCGCGACGGATGGCCTGATCGTTATCAGGAGCACAACGCTTTCAAACCACGTTGCATAGACACGACTACCTGAGGGTGTTGTGGTAAGTTATTGTCGGGCGCCTTGTGGGCGTGGCCGAGATAACACTATCATGCCTGAGAGAGAGCGAGGGCTATAAAGAGCCAGCGTTGGTCGAAGGATTTTGGGGATCATCAGCGAACACAAATAGCTGTCAAAGAACACCGAAGACGATCTTAAAATATTATTAAGAATTCTATCTATTCAAAATTACTTCCCTAATTCATACTCGAGACTGGACCTTATATGCCTGGACATCAGTATACACCAGCCGAGTACGCACTGCATCAGAAAGTCGAGAGTTTCGGCAAGTTGCCTTTCGAATTACACGAGGCACGCCTAACCCACATATACGCTGTGGTGTTCCTCTTTTGTCAGTACGAGAGTATCGACTACCTGGTATTGAGATATCTCAACACCGGGCTTCTACCGTTCGAGGAATTTTCCGAGGACCTTCTGTTCGATGAGGAAGCCTAATTTACGTCTACATCGGAGATGGGAATTGGCACCGGTTCAATTTGAGGAGATTGGCAGACGCTGCAGTACGGTCGGCGCTGGACGAATAGGTTGCTCTTGCAAGACGGGCAAGAGGTTGAGTCTTAGGACAAGATGAGGAAAGAAAGAGATTAGATAGGCGGCTGTACTTAGATTCAATAAATATTGTATTAGTTATTGGGATCTAAACACCCCCGTAACAAGAACCCCTAACAGTATGCTGTTAACAATTTTGGATCAGTCTCATTTAAGGAACCCTTAATCCATTGAGTATGCCAGCATGCGGCATATTTTTCCATGAAGGAACCTAGTCGGTTGTTGGTTTGTCAATCTTTTCGAAACCGCACTGGGTGATCTTCCAGATTCACTTGAACCTGAATCCCCCAAGTATGAAAGTCTGCTGGTGGCTTTACTTTGAATTTCATTGGTTCCTGAATTGTAATTGGTTTTGAAAACTCCAATTGGCTAATTCTTCTTTTTCTCGGACTTATCCTTGTAAGTGCATTACCAAGATCAGATGGCGGGGCGTCTCCATCTCCATATTAGGGGTTTCCTCTTAGCAGCGTTAATGATATATATTTGATTGAAGCAAATACATGTGGCTTTGTGGATCATATGCAAAACACCTATTTGCGATTACAAGAACATGTTTGTCAGTAAATTGGCTCTTAGATAAATTACATTTGTGCCGCATGTCGATGAATTAGTGACAAAGGTCATTTACACTTGCAGCGTCAACTATGATAATGAAATTATGTTGCCATAACTGGGTGGTGAACACCCTTCAGCAGTTCACACAATTATAGACCACAGCTACTATACATTATCTAGTAGACCAACAAACTGTTAAGTTGTGATTATGCAGAATTACATGTGCAGCACACATAATGCAATATGTGAGTACAAGGGATCTGCAAGCGTATGTGCTCAGCAGGGGGAACACTTTGCTGCACTCCCTGGTCTACGGAAGGTCAAAACCTAAGCATGCAGTGGCTGAGTGATTATTGGCATTGGCTGAAGAGAGGAGGGCAGAGGCAAACCGGCTCATTGAGTCGAGACCGACAACTTTGCAATGTCATCCTTGATGAGAATCCAATGTTGACGTTTCATAATCAATGTTGGCAGAGTATTGGTTGGTCGCCGATTAAATCTCTGATGCAATGCCAAATAGCTAACTCAATCCAAGGCATTTAATTGTCAAGAGGTATTAGAATGTATTGCAATATACACTTGTCAGACCATGAGATGCCAGACGTTCCAACAACTGAACGAACTGGAAGCAAGATGTTCATTTTGAAGGTATGAGCTGTCGCTTTGAGCATTTGTTGTAATAATCATGAGGATGGCCTGATAGTGGACGAAACATCCCAAAACCACTCACATGTGAACATGTTAACCAAAGGGAACTTGTGGCACAATCAATGAGGCACACCAGTTGTTCTCAGCAATAAGCTATCAAACTACCATTGTGTCATAGCATGATTCTGAATGCAAGCTTGACTTTAGGAACCATCTACAAACCACTCACATTGTCCCTGACAATGAAAAGAACTAAGCTGTAGCAGCAATCCACAGTCAGACATTACCATCGAAGAACACCTTAAAATCTTATTAATAATTCTATCTACTAAACCTTCGAAATTAGATTTTCATTTACTTCAAGTCAATAAACCTTATATGTGTTTGTCGAAACTCACAGCTTCTCAGTATGCACACCAGAAGGTTGTAGAACCAGTAGGCAATCACAATTTCTATTACAATGAGCGGGGTTTAATCCACATCTCCAGCACAGTTTGATTCTGAGCACATATCAATGGGGTGTACAAGGAGGGGAACCGATACATTACTACTGGGTAGTTGCCCTTCAAAGAGTTTTCCGAAGAACGACCATGGACTGATGATGATGAGCGGTAAGTTCTCATTTACAATAATAACAGGTCGAGTCTTGGAACAGACCAGGACAGAGAGAGGTTAGATCAGCTGCTGTATTGAGTCTAATAAATGTTGTATTGATTATTGGGAATCAAATACCCCCGTGACACGCCATCAGGGCTCCTCCGGCTGCTCCACCAGCTACTGCATCACCGGCTTGAGAAGGATGATCACTTCCTTCTCCGGCATGAATTCTTCCCAGCCATGTAGAAGTACTATCGGTGTCCCTCACATTTGAGACTGATCCATTATCGAAGTAATGCTCTCTCTGAGTCTGCACAGTATGCAAAGGTCCTGGTTGTTCAGTGTGCTGTCGAAAATAAAACTTGGGAAACTCTCAGTCTTTATAACCCTCCATGCACATCTTCAACCGAGTATTCACTTCTTGAATCTGAGCCGCTTGATCCTCCATCTGTATTGCATGTTCTCTTAATTCTTGTCTTTAAGGAACCTCTTTCACTGATTTTGTTATTGGTGATAATACTTCATTAATGTCTGCAATTATGGTATTCATTTCCTTCAGAGTTTTTTGAATTCCGATATGTATTCCCTTTACGGATAGTATTTGAACCGCATTATCAGAAAAGCTTTTCCTCAAAGCTCCAACTCCGGGAAAAATGACCTTACACAACGCCTAACTCATGGAGAAGCTGTTTTTGGGTCGGTAATCCATAGCATCTTTGCCGGGTGGCACTATGATGTCCTAGGGCCTTGCAATTTGACTAGATTACTATCATACTCATGCGATTATGGGTGCTTGATACCATACATCATGCTCCATTCAATAAAACTGCCAAATGCACTTCATTGCATGCTCCTAAGTATGCTCTGATGTATACTGCTGATTGCACTCAATTGTACACTCCTTGCCTGCTTGACTTACGACCGCAACTGAGGTCTCTAGACCCTCCCAAGTACACTGCAAGTACGCTCCGAAGTACACCTCCGAGTAAGTTCTCAAATACACTCCCAGGCATGCTTCTAAAGATACTCACTTTTGCACTCGATGGCGCACAGCAAGCCTGATTGACTGTACTCTGTCATACCTGCGCTCAAGAAGCTCCCAAGCACACTCCCGAGCACGCTCTCAAGTATGCTTCCAATCACACTCGATGGTACAGTCCCAGCGAGTCATAGCAACGGGTCCCAGTAACCTGGCAGCGGTCCGCATTTGCACCGGATCCACGGTTCGGTTCGGGTCTATACCCGTCCTAACACTAGACCCACTGCTTCTCGGCGTGCTAAATCAGTAGTTGTGCCCCTCAACCCTCGGGTTTTGCCGGGTTTGCCTAGACCTGCCAGTTGCAATCTTCGGTTCTCATTTCCGGGTTTTGCAATTTATCGTCGCAATCGGGTTTCCTACTGTTAGGTGTAAAATATTAACTTTGGTATGTCGTTGTCTGTCTTTGTTGTATTGGCTGCCATTACAATCAAAATGAACAGAGACACGCTCCCTGCTACATCCTGAACTTCAGTGTCAATGGCGTGTGAATGATTTTTGGTCATGCTTCAAGAGTATGATTAGAGCTACAGGATAGCCACATTGTAATTTACGACGGTTGATAAGCCTTAAATGTATCAGTTTGCACCTGCTCCTGTACTGACAACATTGGGAGAGCTGATGGAGATACTTGATATCGTCAGCGCAAAATCGCAAATGCTGCAAGGCACATCATAAGTAGAAAGTTGTCATCTGAGGTTAGCTTCCGGGAAACCACAGTCTTACATATGAATATCGTCTGTGCCACCCAACTGGGTGCCCAATTCATCACCGATGAAGCAATCGAAGCCTGTTAAAGCCGTAAGCTCTACCCCTGCATATCGCCTCCACAACCAGTTACCATACAGGAATTGGATTCAGATGAACAAATTGTAATGGCTCGTTTGTCGTCTGTAGACTAGATGAGCAAATTGTGATTATTGACGACATATCTGCATGAAAAGTAATTGGTGTATCTCATCAGCAACATGTATTTTGGTCACTGGAAGCCTCCAGGAGTGTCTGAGAGGATGTGGAGTGTAAACTTAGATGTGTCAATTTCAGGAGAGTATAAGACTGTAGGTGTGCATTCCTGCGGGTCTTCTGAGTAGCTGGGATCTCGGATGACTGGTGCAAGAGTACCATGGGAGCAACTGTGAGAGGTTTGGAAACAACTCAGAGCGCCGGAGAGTACGTTGGGTGCACCTGGGAGCACCTGGGAATGCCGGCGACAAGTCTGGGACCACCTCAAATCACAGTAGAGCAGTCTGGGAAAAACATCTTCTTTGGGAACGCTGCTGGTGGGCCTGGAAATCATAGCTACTACTTATCATTCAACGATTTTTAAAACTCATGTATTCAATCTGTATTCTCATCTATGTATCTATGTAGCTACCCATCTTCACATGGTATATCTGGACTGGCAGCAGGCAGTGCTTGAGTGCATTTCGAGGTGGGCCTGGAAATGATGATCAAGTGAGCTCAGGGATACACTCCGAAGCCGTGATCGATCGAGTTTGGAGATGCACTCGTAGGAGGTGATTGAGCATATTTGGAGATACACTTGGAGGCCATGATCGAGTGAACTTGGAGATGCACTCCGAGATCGTGATCACACGAGTTTGGAGATAAACTTCGACGCTGCGATCGAGGGAGTGTGGAGATACAATTGGAGGCCACGATTGAACAAGTTTGGAAATGCACTTGGAGGCGGTAATCGAGCGTATTTGGAGATACACTTCGAGGCCATGATCGAGTGAACTTAGAGATGCACTATGAGATTGTGATCGAACGAGTTTGCAGGCCGTAATCACGCAAGTGTGAAGATGCACTGGGTGTCCATGATCGTGCGAACTTGGAGGCCATAATCGAGCGAGTTTGGACAAGTACTTAGAGGCGGTCGATGGATCGGGCGCTAGGTGCTTAGACACAATTCATCAGTTAGTTAACTTGCAACTGTAGGAATGTGACAAGGCGACCTTACCTGTGAGCTCTCATGGAGAGCTACCTGATTGCTGTCGATCGTGGAGGGAGGCATGCCGGAAGCTGAAACTAAATGCAGGGGTCAACTCATAATCAGGAGAATGAAGAGAAGCCAAACACTCTTTGGTGGATGCTGTACTCAGTGTATGCTGTACTCGGTGTATGCTGTACTCGGTGTCAACTCATGATCATGACATGGAGACATACAGAGGGATGACTTAACTTTGTGTTCTGCAATGATGGTAGAGTTGTGCACAAGAAAGGAAGAGATGGGGGATGAAGATGAGAATGATGCGGAGGATACGAGCGGATACAAGAAATCAGGGGCACGACCTGCCTGATTGCGTAGAGGAGACCTCCTATTGGTGTAATTACATGGCGGATCGGGACTTGTACCTGTTGTATCGGGGATGGTCAAATGACTCGCACACGAAATTCTCTCATGTTCCAGTTTCTCATGATGATGTCCTCCATCCCCTCTCATCTCTCTCTTTCTCGTCCTCAACACTACCATCACCTAAGAACATGAAGTTAAGTCATCGCTCTCTATCTCTCCATGCCATGATCAAGAGTCAACACCGAGTACAGCATACACCAAGTACAGCATTCACCAAGTACAGCATACACTGTGGACTGCATAGACCGTGTACTGCATCATCCCAAAATCAACTATCTCCCGCTCCCAGCCTGTCTCTCTGCAGTGCTTGCTGTACTCAATTCTCTACATTCCCACAACTACGAGTTAACCAATGAATAGAGTCTCAGTTCCCATCGCACCTCCCTCCCAAACTACTGCCTCCAGATTGACTGCCTCCTTGTACTCCTCCAATCTCGCTCAATCACGGCCTCCAAGTGCATCTCCAATCTCCCTCAACCGTAGCCTCCAAGTGTATCTCTAAACACGCACGATTCCGGACTCCAAGTTCAAACGATCACGGCCTCCAAGTGCATCTGTAAGCTCCACATGATTACGGCCTCCAAGTTCGCACGATCATGGCGTCGAAATGTATCTCCAAACTCGCACGATGACGGGCTCCAAGTGCATTTCCAACCCTGCTCGATCACAGCCTCCAAGTACATGTTTAAGGAGTGACGGCAGGTGTATGGCAATACAGGTGTAATGGAGGTGGATCGAGTGACGGGGAGTATATACTCGGCACACCCCGGAGTAGATAGACATCATCTCGTTTCCATCTCATCTTATCATACAATGAAAATACACACTCTATCTTTCCTAACTTTTAGTCTCACTCGCTCTGTCTGAGATGTCATCGATTAACGCAATTGCGTGGATCCTCAACGCCGGGTAGTATCATGTCTTCTCACCCTATTCTTTAGCTCCTTGAACCAGAACCTATCTACCTCCTGAGTTCCATCTGGATGTCACGAGAGGTGGGGCGGAGTGTTGATGGTGGGCTCGCTGCCCTCTAACTCCATAGTTTCACCACAACCGCCTTCAAGTGGTGCATCTCTAAGTTCTCTGAATGGGGATGTCCAGGGGCTCCTCCGATTATTGTCGACTACCATCCGCAGCCCGAATCACCGTATGTATATATATACAGAGACTTAAATAATTCATACCATATTATAATGTAGCGAATCTTGTCACTGTAACAAAGACGAATATGATATGACGAAATGCCTTGTGGTTGTATAAGAACCACTGTTGTGAGAATACGGCAGCATGTCCCCCGCAATGCTGCACAGCGGTTTCTGCTGCTCTCGAAGTCTCCCGCCGGGCTGCGTAACGGTCCCAGCTGCTCCTGAAGTCTTCCTCAGATCGGGGCAGAGGTCTCAGGAGCTCCAACATTTGACTATTCTATAATTAAAATCTGATAGCATCCTGAATCCAACTCTATAACTGCAGGTGCATTCAGGAGCACCTGAGAATACTCCTGCAGAGTCTGAGAGCACATTGCTTAGCTCCAGAGGGGTCTGGGAGCATGTAGAAGTGCTTAGAAGCACTGGTGAGGTCGCCCGGAGTGTCTGGGAGGATTGCATGTTGCTTTTCGACCGATTTACATTTAGCTGATGCTATTTTGTTGTGTGTCAGCATTTGATCGATATCAGTGACCAAACTGTGAGACATGATAATTGGTCTGTGCATGGGCAAGGGTCATACGGGCCATATGAAAGACCTAGACTCCAAACTGAGTTGATTGACGATTGATCTTGGTGATATTTTCCTGCCTCTTACGGATAAGTGAGAACGCTCAATCCAAATTAGAGCCACAATGTACTAACAAAATTTAACTCAGTGATGTCTGTTAAGGGGGTAACAACACCAAACTGAAATACTTCTTTAAGTATCTGGTAACTTACTGGTGTGTACGGCCGTAGATCCTATTTTCTGGCTGCCAAGTGTTCAGCTAAAATGTTAGGGGATTGTCTCTAACAGCGATAAAGATACTTGAATCAGTATACGAGATGCATACATATCTACGATGTGAATAAACCTATGCATGTGAACGTTCAAGTGGTCAGCAACATGCTCTGAGGGTAGAGTTCATGCTGGTCGCGCGAAGTGAGTGGACTTCGTTCACACCCGGATACTGTACCAGACATGTGGTGTAATCTCACACGGCAGTTGGTCAAGCAAGTAAGAGAACTCTTCTCCCCACCCGAAAGCGGGATGGGGGTTCAGAGAGGCACATTCCGGTCTGGAGATAAAGTCTCGACATGAGCTTGACGTAACTGAGGGATTAATGACGTAGGCAAAGAGCCTAGAGCGAGCACCACTAAGTTGACTCTGGTGGTCTGGATCGCAATGTAACCTCGTATTAGTTACGAGCTTACGCGTCGTTAATCTACGTTGGCATAGCATCGGTTGGTCACCGACTAAGTCTATGACGCAATTAATAACTCATGTGCATGAGGGATTAAGAGGCGCAAGCATTATCGTTCTGGCTATAGTGTTCCAACTACCGACTCGTACGATGCAAGGATGTCTGAGGTGATATCGCGCAATGGATGGCCTGATTGTTATCAGGAGCGTAACGCTTTGAAACCACGCTGCATGAGTGCAATTACCTGAGGGTGTTGTGGTGAGTTATATCCGGGCGCTGAGAGGGCGTGGCCGAAATAGCTCTATCATCATTATGAGGAAACGCGGGCTATAATGAGCCAGCGTTGGTCGAAGGAATTGGAGGACATCAGCGAACCTGTTAGCATTCAGAACACCGAAGACGATCTTAAAATATTATTAAGAATTCTATCTATTTTTATCTCTAAAAAAAATAGTCGCCACTATTTCTCACTTAATCAACTTACGCGATTATCCTCTGTATGCCTGGACACAGACTCACACAATCCGAATACGCACTTCAGCGGGTTGTAGAGTTGTTCGGCAATCGTCTGTTCAGTTTGCATGAGCACAACTTAATCCACATCAACCGAGTGGTTTTACATTCCGCCGAAATCGAGAATATCGGCTACCTGGTATTGAGGTATCTGAATACCGGCTTACTACCCTTCGAGGAATTTTCCAAGGACCTGTTGTTCGACGAGGAAGCTTGAACTTCGTTTACAGGGGAGACGGATTGTGGTATAGGTTTAGATTGGGAGTTCTCATTGTGCAGGAACGAGAAGTTGAGTCTTAGGATAAGACCAGGAGAGAAAGAGATACTTAGATAGGCGGCTGTGCTTAGTTCAATAAATGTTGTATTGATTATTGGGACTAAAGACCCCCGTAACATAAAATATCTTTAGGAATTGTCTGTAGACAATTCTTCTGTCGCTTGGATAAAGGTTTTGCTAGAACCTTTCCTGAGCTCGTAGGTGTGAGCAGGTCGGTCTTCCTCGCACACCCCTTCCTTGGCTTCCTGGATTTCTGAACGAATCGTTTAGAACTTTTGCCAATTTGAAATAACAGTTCTTCTCCTAAAGTGTCACGATCCAGATTACTAATATCATTACTCATATCTTGTACTCGAGATATTCTATCCGGATGAATATGCTGCTGGTTGATATTGGATCTGGACTCTTCCTGAATATCTCGAGGCATAACAGACACCTGTCGATTACTCTGTCCAATCTCTAATCGTATTCTCAAATTATCAAAATGAGTAATCAACCCTTGTTGTAGCCCAATAATCGAAGATATCCACCAGACGCTTTGAGCTAAGCAAAGATACTGATTCCCTTCGGCGGAAGATATAATCTTAGCCAAGGGGTATACGATAATGTCGTTGTCATTCTTGAAGGTAATATTCATTTATCGAAGACTCTTATAGAAGGTGCGGTGCTGCCGCTACACAAAGCTATTAGATTCTAGGTATAGATATAATAGAAATAGGTATCATAAAAATGCAATAATAAATAAGGATATTTCTCCGCTGGTAGGTCTTGTTGTTCGCTGATGATCCTCCTCATTGCCCGAACAAAATGATCCCTTTATAGTCTCCCGTAGATCATGATTAAATCCCTCAACGATTGCCACGTACCATACATGACATCATATCGGCTCATAAATCAGACCACATCTGTAACTTAGACATCTTGCAATCTCTGATAACGGACAGTTGGAACATTCAACCAACCACGTGGTTATGCCTTATCGCAATTAATAACCTCTTCCTTTCAGTTATTAATTTTCACGTCATTGGTTTAATCGGTGACTAGCCGATACTATGCCAACGTAGACTCGGACGAATTTGCCACCCTTGCTGCTCAACGTAATAACCAGTGTTTGCTCCAGGCTTTCGCCAACGTCTTGCGCCCCTCAGTTACATCATGCTTAGGCACTTATGGCTGGGATGTGCCTCACTGCATCTGTCTCTTAATGATTCAGGAGTGAAGAGCCCGCTTACTCGCATATTGATTATCAACTGCCGTGTATGAACCCACTCATACAATTCCCGCATAGTATCCAAGAGTGAAAGAACAAGACAGAATCTTCTCGTGACTTAGTACAAGCTCCCGCTAAAGAGTGTACCACTGATTTTCCTTGACCCTCCTATGCAATGTCTTATGCAATCTCTGAGGCCTCAAGCATCATCATCACTGCTTCAGGAGAACCCCTAACAATGTCATACATGTCATAGAAGGAGCGGTCAATGCATAATGCAAACCTGTATGAATGACCACCAGCATGTTGCATTCATCCATCCAACCACCTTCATCACTCTGCGCACAGATCTGGTGCACATGGTCAAGATAATGAAAATTGCCTATGATAGGTCATGGAGATCGAGGAGAAGGAACCGGACAAGGAAACATGAGGAAGTTGGGTTATATCAATCAAAAATTTGTCTATGAATCTATATGCAGTACATTGCTGGCTGGACGCGCTGGAGTGTGAAAGCACTACCTCATCTATCGCTCAGAGATCATGTGTAGCAGTGGATCAGATATTGAGAGGCCCCACAGCTTTTGAATGCAACTGAGTATTGATACAAATGATATGTTGGCTGTCAATAATGACTATATGATTATGTGTATAAAATTATTGCCCATACAACAGCAGTTAGAACATGTTTGAGGTGATGTCACGGTTTGAAGTGATATGAAGGCATTTAGGGATATTCGGGGTGGTGTGGAAGAAATTGGGTTACTGAAGGACGGAGATGTTGAGAGACGCGGAGGATTTGGTGAAATGGTGGCAGTCTAATTTGTTATGATAAGGAAGTGACCTGAGGTGTTGTGACATCTGACAATGTGGCATGGATATATCATTGAGAAGTTACATTGATGGTGTGTAAGATCATGGGATAAGATTAGGGTGGAACATCGAGGCATGCGGGATGGTTTGAGGGTCGCAGACAAATTGTGTATAAAGAGAGTGCTGTTTGCGTTGGAGGATTTCCTTTTCTACTCTCTTTATTCGTTCTCTTGTATAGCAAAGCAAGTGACGACTTTCAAACTGCTTTGACTCTTGTCTTGTCCTGATTGCCTCGAAACGAACATCGAGCCATTTGTCTTGTTTTCCGATATCACATTATTGTTATCAATATCACCTTCCCCCGACCCCACCCATTACACTAGAATAAGTCCTACCATAACGTGCCTGATAGTGAATATGCCTACATCCATTGACAGGGTGTAAGTATTGTTCCGAACCTTGCTCTGTTCCAGGTTGGGTTTACCATGGAACAACTCGCCGTTGCATACACATTTGCGAAGATTGCGTTGACGAGTTGTTACATCTTACCGGATTTGATATCTGTTAGTACACTTATAGAACACTATATTTGAATGCACGAGTACGACAGTAACTTTACCTGAAGAACGAATTGGTTTGATCTCGCTGGAATCCCTTGCGTTGATTTCAAACCCGAACCTCCGAACACCTTCAATAGTATCAAAGCCATACTTGCGGCAACCTTCAAGGAAGAACCTCTCGAAACCTATTATTGGGAACAGTCGACTGTACCCTCCCCTTGGAATACATGCTGGACGGACGCAGCCGGAGAAGGTGGACTCAATATCAACGATTTCGTGTTTGGACCACATTGGACTAGCTATTTAGGAGCACACTCCTCGTTCCCCTGTGAACCCCGAAGAACCTTGGGACTGGGACACACATAACTGCATAGGAACCCATTCAACGATTGGACACGCAGTAGAAGCAGCAACAACAGCTAAGTCTTAGAGGATTCCACTGATTGCTGTAGTACCTCCGACCCCGACTCCCTCCGAAATCGACGCATATAAATGGCTCTGGCAGATGCGCTTGATCCGCTGCCATATCAGGATCAACAGAACCCCAAGCGGCCAAGGTGTCTGTCGAGGACAAGGGCACTAGCATGGCACTCCTCGACATCCGGAGGACGTCATCGGAATCAAAGAACTGACCGAGGCGTTTGCACAGACACAGGAGGTATTCACGAGGGTGGCACAATACTCATTACCCATCCAAGAGGTGCAGATGGTGTGTGAGCACCCACCACAAATTATCGATCTACAATGTGCAGATCACAGACCTACAAACAGAGCCGTTCCTGCCGCCGTAGTGCAATCATACCGAGTTGGAGCAACAAATACAGACTCGGACAAACAAATGGGACTAAGCCAGGAGGAGACCCGCAGCAGCACGAACAGACGCAGGATCACAGGAAGAACTGGAGGTAATGACCCGGGACCCATGACAATCTGGAGAGGAAGTCCGAGGTGTCAAGACGCAGTTAGCCAATGCTTTCACCCTAGCAGCCAGAGCGGCTCCGGCTGCTCCCCATGCCCTGGAAGAATGAGGCCAGAAATTGCTCGACTCACCGGACTTTTCAGGATCGGATCGAACTCAGTTGAGAGGCTGGAGTGCACAACTCTGGATGGTCACACAACACAAGCCTGACAGCTTTCCTGACGAACAGTCAATGATGCGGTACACATTCAACCCCCTGAGGGGATTAGCATTGGGCCAGATCATGCCACAAGTCCAGGAGGACAGGACTATAGGGCTGGAAGACCTACGAGCTGTTATTCAACTCCTTGAATCAGCATTTGGGGACCCTGACCGAATAGCAACCGCTGGACTGAAGATGCGGGCTATTAAACAAAAGCACTGCTAGGTCTCTCAGTATTATGCTGAGTTTCAAGTTATTGCGGCCGACCTGGACTGGAATCCATCAGCTGTACAAAATACTCTTAGGATGGGATTATCCGAAGAAATGAAGCACTGCTGTACCTACTGCGATATGCGCAAGAAACTTCCCGTGTTTGTGACGGTCTGCCAGAAGCGAAATAACCAGATCTGCCAGCGACGAGTGGAGAAGGCAGCACAGAATAAGGGAGGAGGAATAGGTTTCCCTTCCCCCAACCCTTCTCCCTCCACAAAGGCTCCGGAAACGGCTCCTGCGGGGACTGTTGCGGGATATACTGGACCCACGCCTATGGATCTCAGTGCAGGCAGGAGAAGGATCTCAGCAGAGGAAAGGGTGAAAAGTTTTACAGATGGGAGGTGTTGTACTGTGGTGGGTTTAACCACAGGGCGGCAGAATGTGCGGCAAGGAAGACCGCTCAGACGTTTAAGGCCGCTGGAGCAGAGGTTAAGGATGTAGGAACTAAGGAAGGTTCTGAGGAAACGGGAAAGATTAAGTCAATCCAACCATGATCGCGCTTTGGTTGACGGGAAAAGTTTTGATTCAAATGCTTTGAAATGTTTTGGAATTTCGCGATTATCAGTTAGCAAGGTGGATGTATTGGAAGCATCAATGGAAGGAAAACATTTTGTTATAACCTGCACATTGACCGTGAATAACTGAGAAATACCTTCACATGCACTGATTGATTGTGGAGCTATGGGCTTTGCATTTATAGATCAAGATTTTGTTCTCCATCAACAGATGCCACATCCGGAACTGAACAAAACAAAACAAGTCGAGGTGATCGACGGAAGACCTATTGAATCAGCAGATATTACGCTTATTGCTAAAGTCGGCATGAAGATACAAGATTATGAAGAACAACTGCCAATGTTTATTACAATGTTGGGTAATTATCCAATTGTTCCTGGAATCCCCTGGCTACGATTGCATGATGTAGCGGTACACTTTGCCTCAAATACTGTTACTTTTGGACCACAGTCCTGCACTACACATTGCCATGATACACCAGTAATGGTTCAGGGAGTAACGGAAGAACCTCTGGAACCAATATATCCAGTCAAAGATGTGTTTGAACCTCAGATGAGAGAACAGCGAACGTTCTGGGGGAACATTGCCATGTTAAACGGATCATCATTTTTTCGGATGGAGAAAAAGGCGAAGGTTATTGTGTGTAAAGCATCCCTATACGATATCAATACAGCTATTCAGGTCAAGGATCTGAAGAAACACCACCTGGAGGAGATTGTTCCCGAACAGTATCATGAGTTCCTTCCGCTGTTTAGAAAAGTAATAGCTGATCGATTACCACCGCATCGACAGGGGATTGACCCTGAGGTCCAGCTGAGGGATGGGGAAACTCCTGTCTGTGGGCCGCTGTATGCCAGGTTCAGGACTGAGTTGGTGGTTCTAAAAGAATGGCTCGAAGAGAATATGTCTAAGGGGTTCATTCAACAATCATCATCACCATTTGCAGCCCCGGTACTGTTGGCAAAGAAATGTGATGGTGGGCTACGATTTTGCATTGCCTATCAAGATATCAATAGCAAAACGATAAAGAACCGATATCCTCTCCCCTTGATAAAGGAGACACTGAATCTGTTAGGAAAAGCTACGGTGTATACAGAGCTAGATATGCGGGGGGCTTATAATTTGCTTCGAGTTAAAGAAGGAGGTGAACATAAGTTAGCCTTCCAGACGAGATATGGGCTATTTGAACCAACGGTAATGCAATTGGGAATGACAAATGCACCAGCGGATTTTCAAGGCTATATTATTAATGCTACAAGGGAGGCTTTAGATGACTTTGCATCAGCATACTGAGATGATGTCCTGATATATAGCGATTCCGAGGAAGAACATGTTGGCCATGCTAAATGGGTTATGGAGTGGTTGGTAGAAGCAGGATTATATTTGAAGCCTGAAAAGTGCAAATTTCATAAGGAAACAGTAAGGTACTTCGAATTGATTATATCAACGAAGGGCATCTCCATGGATGTGGATAAGGTCGAAACGGTTTGGAATTGGAGCCGGGAGAAATAGCCCAAGAACACACAACTTAATCACCCCTTTGAAGTACAACAATTCCTCTGTTTCTGTAACTATTACCGACGATTCATCCAAAAATATTCTGAGAAAGCGAAACCCCTGACAAGACTGACAAAGAAGGCTGAACCGTTTGAATGGGAATCGGAACAACAGTTCTCTTTTCAAAGTATAATTACCGCGTTTACGACAGCACCGGCACTTCGCCATTTCGACCATGAGAGGGAAGTGATTGTTGAAACAGATGCCTCTGATTGTGTATCCACAGGAGTACTATCTCAGTGGGATGATGAAGGAGTGTGACAACTGGTGGCATACTTCTTAAATAAACAATCACCCACTGAATACAACTACGATATGTATGATAAGGAGTTGATGGCTATTATCAAAGCAGTTGAGGAATGGAGACCTGAATGTGAAGGAGCCGCATGCCCATTACAGTTGATAACTGACCATAAGAATCTTGAATGCTTCAGGACAAAGAAGCTTTTAAATCGAAGACAGGCTCGATGGTCGGAATTCTTAACACGCTTTGATTATGAGATAGTCTATAGGCCAGGAAAGTCGAATGGGAAAGCGGACGGGTTGACAAGGAGGCTGGGAGACCTCCCTGGGGGGGGGATGAAAGATTACAAAATATGGAACATGTGGTTCTAAAGCCGCAGAACCTACCAGAACAATTGCGTATGTTGGCAGACAGCCCGCCCACTCAGGGCCGTCCCTCTATTCCCAATCTTATGACAGAAGCATATGGGACTGACCTGCTACCAGGAAAAAGATTTGGAGGCTATACGAACAAACGGTAGTGTAAAGGAAATTACCCTAGCCGAATGTATGAAACAAGACAGGAAAGTTTGGTATTGGGGGAAGTGTTATGTTCCAGAGAGCGATCAGTTACGGCTATGACTGATACAGGAACACCATGATACCACACTTGCTGGACACCTGGGTAGGGCGAAGACGTTTGCTCTCCTGGATAGACACTATTATTGGAAAGATATGCGGACACAGGTAGATCAGTATGTACGGGATTTCCATAGTTGCCAAAGGTTTAGGACCTCACAACTTGCAATATTTGGAGTCCTTCAACCACTGCCAGTTCCCAATAAACCATGGGAGGATATATCAATGGATTTCGTGGTGGGCCTACCGGAATGTGAAGGGTTTGATGCATTCTGGGTAGTAGTGGACAGGCTCTCAAAAATGCGATATTTCGTTCCTTGCCATACTATGATTGATGCCATCGGGTTGGCTAGGTTGTTTTTACGAGAGGTCATACACCTCCATGAGCTACCAGCAACAATTGTTTCGGATCGAGGGCCCCAGTTTGCCTCCATGTTCGGCGGCGAGATATGCAGTCGCCTGGGAATTGATCGACTAATGTCTACAGCATTCCATCCCCACATGGATGGACAGACCGAATGAATGAATGCCAGCGTGGAACAGTATCTTCAGGTGTTTGTGAACCACCAACAGGATGACTGGGTGCAGTGGTTACCTCTTGCCAAATTTGCCACGAATAATGGGACGTCCGAAAGTACCAAGTGTACCCTGTTCTTCATGGTTTCGGGAATTGATCCTCGGATGTCATTTGCAGGAGAACCAAGAAAAGATCCAGATCATCGACGCCTGAATACAGATCAGGTCCAAGCTACGATGCAACAGGTGCATGAGCACCTCCGTGTAAAAATGGGACAGAGTCAAGCAGTCCAGGAAGAAGCGGCAAACCAGGGACGAATTCCTACACCGAATATACAGGAGGGCACCTGGGTTTGGCTGGACTCCGGACATGCACGAACTACTCGACCTACTCGGAAGTTGGATTAGAACAACCTGGGACTGTTTAAAGTCCTTCGTAGGATATCCCCATATGCTTACGAGTTACAGTTGGCTGTGTAGATATTGATTCTTCCAGTTCACCCTATCGCACTTTTGGATCCAGTGGTGGATGATCGTCTTCTTAGACAATGAATACAGCCTCCTCCCATGGTGGAAGTCGATAGTGAGGAGGAATATCAGGTGTCTAGTGTCGAGGACAGTACAATGTATCGGAACCAGGTACAATCCTTGATACGGTGGACGGGGTAAGATTCTCTGACTTGGGAACTTGCAAAGTTTTTGGATAGCCTACAGGTGGTGGAGGAGTTTCATCAACGATGCCCACAGAAGGCAGGACCATTGGAAAATGGTTTCGGAGGACCTCAAACCAAGGAAGGGGATATTGTCACGGTTCGAAGTGATACGAAGGCATTTAGGGCTATCCAGGGTGGTGAGGAAGGAATTGTTTTACAGAAGGATGGCGACGTTGGGAGACACGGAGGATGCGGTGCTCTGGTGGTGGTATAGTTTGTTATGATATGGAAGTGACCTGAGGTGTTGCGATGTCGGACGATGTGGTGTGGTTGTATTAATAAGAAGTTATGTTGATGGTCTGTAAGATCATGGGATAAGATTGGGATGGTACATCAAGGCATGAGGGATGGTTCGAGGGTGGCAGACAAATTGTATATAAAGAGACTGTTATTTGCGTTGAGGATTTCCTTTTCTTCTCTCTTTACTCACCCTCTTCTATATCAAAGCAAGTTACAACTTTGAAAAAGCTTCGACTCTTGTCTTGTCCTGATTCCCTCGAAACTAACATTGAGCCCTTTGTCTTGTTTTCCGATATCACATTATTGTTATCAATATCACCTATGTCCGACCCCACTGGGTACAGGTGAGCGTCAATGGAGCGTCAACGTTTGTAGAGCTTTCAAGTGAGGTAATTTGAAACTGATCTGCTTGGTGTTATGCATAAACAACGTATTGGCAGCCTTTATAGGCAAAAGTCAAAGCAACATGGTCACTGCCCCATTCTGAGAATAAGTATCAACTGAGCCTTAACGATTTTAGATCTTTTGGGTAGGGTAGTTGGAAACTCATTTGCTCGCTGTTATGCATAACCAACGTATTAGCAGCCTTTATAGGCAAAAAGGAAAGCGACACAGTCGCTGCCACATTGTGAAAATGAGCGTCCATGGAGTGTCAACAATTTTCCGCATGATATTTTCTATCATTGAAGGGCTGTTCTACGACATTTACTCATAAATGAAGTATTGGCTGCCTTTATAGGCAATATGGTTAGTGTTGATGTCACTACCACCTGAAAATGAGCATCAACGGAGTGTCACCGATGTTGGGTGTTGCATCTTGTATATTCAAAATGCTGCATGGCGGCATTTACCCATAATCGACATATTGCCAGCCCTTATGGGCAATATGTTAAGTGTCGATGTCACTACACCTTAGAATGAGCGTCAACACTGCATCAACAGCACATCGACAGAGCATCAACAGAGCGTCAACAGAGCATCAACAGAGCGTCAACAGAGCGTCAACAGAGCGTCAACAGAGCGTCAACAGAGCGTCAACAGAGCGTCA
>Ga0307515_10001958_pt1 | contig 45594 bp, 51 predicted proteins | sample 17_EM_MG_FD_194513 | JGI IMG/M metagenome (GOLD analysis project Ga0307515, IMG submission 194513) | Populus trichocarpa ectomycorrhiza microbial communities from riparian zone in the Pacific Northwest, United States - 17_EM | ecosystem: Host-associated > Plants > Roots > Unclassified | place... | reverse complement strand
ATCTCCAAACTAGCTCGATCGCGGCCTCCAAGTATATCGTTAAGAAGCGACGGTGGGTGTACGGAGATACAGGGGTAACGGAGGTGGAATGAGCGACGCGGAGTATATATTCGGGAGACCCCGGGGTTGATAGATAGACAGCATCTCATTTTCATCTCATCTTGTCATACAACGAAAATACACACTGTATCTTTCCCAACTTTTAGTCTCACTCGCTCTGTCCGAGATTTGGATCCACGCAATTGCGTGGATCCTCACGGCCGGGTAGTATCGTATCTTCTCACCTTCTTCCTACGCTCCTCGAGATCAATGTAGATGTAACGCGAGGAGAGATTTTCGCAGCGTCACCCATTGCATTGCAATCCCGATGCAAGCGTGTACCCAATGAACCCATTCCGACGTATGGTCACAGTTGCCCACAATGCCAGAGTGTTTGTTTAAAATAGGAGACCGACAGAGCGAGAAGAAACTGCGAAACTGCAATCGGAGGGCGATATGCAACGCGACGCGTGGTATTGACGCCGGGCGCGGAGTAATCCGCCACCGGGGTGTCTCTGACGGCTCTGACGGAGAGCGTCCACTCTGACGGAGCCATTCCGCCCGGACGGAAATGTGTTTTGCTGATGAGAGCGGAGCAAGTGGGGCCCAGCTTGGACGGTGTTCGTAAAGGTGCCGCATGGCCGTGACAGGGCAGGCTGCGTCGATCGATGGCAACAGTGTGATCGTGACTCCTTTGCGGAAGGGGTCCGTTTTCCAGCTTCGCAGTCTGAGTAGTAGCCTGTCCTCCTCGAATCGGATAGATCTTCGGGTGAGGTTCCATGGTGCGAATTCCGTGTGGCCCTGGATTAGGTTGTTCGCTGTCCATGTTATTTCGCCTGCCTGCCGGAATCCAGTGTGTGGGATGCAGATGGCGCCGTCGAGGTTCGCATCGCGGGGGTCGTTTGCATCTAGCAGTGAGAGGATGCAGAAGAGGAGGCGATGTGTAATTCGAAGGCGCTCTTTCCTGTTCGGTTTGCCGTGGAATCGGTTGATTCCTCCGATGATGCACTGTAGGCGATGGTTGCCAAATGGCTCGGTGCTGGGCCTGAGGTCGATGTCGAGTGACTTTAGGCCTGTGAGGTAGCTTTTGATGGTCTTTGTGCGCAGGCCTCGTTCGCCTCGTTCGGCGGTCCACTGTGCTAGCAGCTGCACCGACGCCAGGAAGGGCGTGACTCCTGGTACTGCGCAGAAGTGGACGAAGTTGTTTCTTGGTGTTATATATGTGCGTCGGGTCTGAGAGCTGAGTCCCCACCAGAGATATCGTGCGGCCTGGGGGGGGAGGTTGTAATCCTCGTACCAGGTGTCTGGTGCGTTGTTCGCGATTGTATCTACTGTAAATTTGGGCAGAGGTTAGCGATTTTTTCTGTGTCCCATCGTGAGAGTGCATCAGCAAGAGCGTTTTCCTTGGTCGGGATCCATATGCAGTGTAGCTCGATATTGTGGAGTGCTATGTGCATGGCTATTTGCCGCAGCTGGCTGATTGCCTGGCCTTCGATGCTTCCCTTTGCGAGTGCTGCCACGACTGCCTCGTTGTCGCAGTGGAGTTTGATCCTACCGGCTCTGGACTCGGATGTCCAAGTGCGCACTGCGTGTATCACTGCGTACATTTCTTTGAAGTTGATGTGTGTGGCTTTATGCTGCTGTGGGACCGTGGTACTGAAGAGCTGGGCCGGTGTGTGTATGCTAGACAGAGTTTCTCCTGGTCTGAGGAAATAGCCCCCGATCCGTTTCTGTCCAGATGAGTCTGTCCATAGCCGTAAGATTTGCCGTGGGTGGTGTAGGAGTCGGATCCTGTTCCATTGTGGGAGGAACGTCTGCCACCAGCAGAGGTCCTTTTGGATCTCAGACGAGACTCGAATGTAGTGAGTTCGCGATGTCGCTGTGAGGGTGTCGTAGAGTCGGCAAAGGCAGGGGCGGCAGGCTGGTACCACTTTGGAGGCAAATGCCAAGAAGCCCACGGTTGTTTCCAAGTTTCTGTGTGTTAATGAGTGCTGTGCGAGTGTGGAGTTGACCAGTGCCATTGCTTTCTCGAGCTTGTTGGGCGGCAGGCGTACCTCCATTGCTTCTGTGTCGATTTCTATGCCGAGGAATCTGATGCTGTATGCCTCTTCGTTCTTTGCTTCTTGGACTCGGAATCCCAGGTCGCTGCCGATCTGACTGAAGTCTCCTTTGTACCTGTTAGGTGCGTCTGATGCTGTGGAGCGGGGCAAGATGGCGAGGAAGTCGTCAAGGTAGTGGAGTGTATGTTCCCAACCCCGGTGAGTTTGGAGGATCCATTCAAAGGCCGATGAGAAGAGGTGGAAGATGGCTGGTGATGCGTGGCAGCCGAATGGGAGGAACTGGTCGCACCAGCTTGTTCCCCGCCAGCCAAATCCTAGTAGTCACCAGTCGTCGGGTTGCACCAGGATCCGGCGAAATGCAGGTGCGAGGTCTCGGTTGATTAAGACTGTTCCGGGCCCGCAGGCCTGTACCGCGGCTACGGCATCGTCGAATCGTGTCTATGTGAGTGTTCCCCAGTCTTGGGGTATATAGTCATTGACTGAGTGCCCACTTGGCAATGATAAGTGGTGCATTCTTCGCCAGGTGCCTTCTAGCTTCGGTGCCAGTCCAAGTGGTGATGCTATGTATCTGGCTGGCAGGGTTGTGAGTCTGAGGATTTGGCTGGTGGAGACGTGTTTTTCGATGTCTTTCGTGATTGACGTGGGGTCGTTGAGAGCCGATGGCATGTTTTCCCCAACAATGCATTTCGGGGGGCCTGTATAGCCGATGCACGCTCCATAGCGGATTATGTCTATGAGTGTGTTTCGTAGGCCTGGGTCTGGGTGGTTCTTCAGCCAATGATCCCATCCTGTTTCAAGTAGAGATCCGTGGTTTCTGATGTTTGATTGGCAGGGGTCTCTGAGCGTGAACGGAAACTCGAGTTGAGGGCTCCGGAGCGGCAGGGGCGTCGTCCGTATGTCTGTTGGGGGCGCTGCCGGTCCCTATGGCCGCCGGGATATGCGCTGGCTTAGAGTCGCTCCTTGCTTTTGGCTGCACTGGGTAGCTGGATGAGGTCCCTCGCATATCGCGCAGGCGTGAGTGTAGCTGCAGGTCGGGTAGGTGCAGGTGTCTTTGTTGTAGTTGTTGCATATCTCGTCGCTGGAGCTGCTGCAGTTGGCTGGGCCGTGCGGAGCCCCAGCTGTGTGTGCTCGTTTCGTGGGGCAGGCATTTTTGGCAGGCATACGTTTGAAGAGTTGGGCCGTCTCGAGGCCGTGTTCGGGGGTGCTCCAGCCTGATGGTTCCTATATGCCTCAGCTTATTGTCTTTTGGTGGAATACGATGTGGAAATTTCACTCACTGTCCCATGTGTGGGTGCAGAGGTGTTCGGAGAGAGTATGTACATACGTCATGATGGCGTAGGCTAGTGGGAAGTCTTGCGGTGGCAGTGCGAACGTACATATGATTACGCCATAGAACATGAACCGGCGCGTCAGGTGGGATATAGATTCGTATTCCTCGAGGTCCACGTCTTGGCAGGTCATTGAGAGGTTGAGGCTTGCTTCTCCCATGCCAAAAGAGTCAAATTGTGGGTGTTTCTTGTTGTAGGTGAACGAAGCTTCGAGCTTCAGGAGGTTAGCGCCTTGGAACTTGTTTGTGTATATGGACTGCACGACTGCTGTGTCCAATGCTGGGAATATCTCTTGGATTGAAAGGAGCATGGGGTCATTACCTGGTAGTTCGGCTATCGCACCAGCGCCCGTCATTGCTATGCCTTGCCTGCTCGGGGTTGATGCGGGGCCTGGTCTGCGCTGGGATTCTAGAGCTGCTGTGAGGGCTCGGAGTACGACGTTGTTGTCGACATTGGGTGGGTTCTGACCGCTCGTGCCGGACTGTGTGCTCGGGGCGGTTGCTCTCTCTTGCATGAGGTGGATTGTGTCCTGGGTGTTGGCTGGGGTCGCCTGGCTGTCTCCCTGTGTCTGCTAGGACGCCAGGGTGGTGTCGTGTCTGCGGGTGCTGCTGTGGAGCTGGCGACCAGTGCCCATGCTGCTGCCGGGGTCCAAGGCCTGGCTTGTGTTGCTTGCCTGGCTGTAGGTGAAGTTGGAGTTTTACGACATTGTTTTGCGTTTTTGGATCGTGGGGGGGGGGGGGGGGGGGCAGTGAGAAGAACTGCGGGAGATGTGTTTGTATGAGAGAGTATGAGAGAGTATGAAGAGATGCTGTGTGTTTGTTTTTTGAAGCTGGATGCGCTGCTTTGCCTGGACCACAGCTGCTCCGCTCCTCTTTATGTCCCTTCTCCCTCGCTCCTGGCCTCCTTGTTTCCCTCCCATCCCTCGGCTTCTGGCGCAAAACCTCGAGCTCGGGCTGTGGCCCGGGCTGGGCCTCTGGCGGAGCACTGGCTCTGGTGCTTGCTCCGTCTCTTCGTTGTGCTCGTGCTTTGTTCCGGCCCGGGACCGTGCTCGTGCTCAGGCTTAAACTTATGGCTCACGCTCAAGGTTTCGGCCACCATCTTCCGTCCCTTCTGTCGGCCAAATTCCTTGCCCAGCCAGCCGGTGGCCTTTGCTGCTGACCCTTGCCAGCCGATGGCCATTGCAGCTCGCCCCCACTAGCCGTCTGTCAATTCCCGCTCACCAATTCGCTTCCACTAGCCCTCAGTCGAGCTGGACCATATGAAGAAAGCTAGGGCCGCAGAAACATGACTCAGGTCGCTCACAGGAATGTATGTAGTCGTACCAGCATGCATGAGAGCATTGCAAATAGCCTGTGTCCCGGCCGTCGCACTGTACGGTAGCGAGCTCTGGTGGGATCCGAAGGAAGGTAGCCGACGAGATGACCTCCAGGTTCTGCAGAATCGACAAGCCAGGTCATCCCTGGGCGCACTGCCGACAACTCCAAGAGGTGCTCTGATGAGGGACCAAGTGTTCACACATGCGGCAGTGGCCCTGAACGCCAGACAACAAGGGTTCGTGCCAAGACTAGCAAGTGCGCGCCAAGGCTCGAAGTCGAAAAAGCTTCACGTTTGTCCCACACCTGGAGGACCGGGAGGCAAGGTTGCCGGGTCAGAGCACGTGCACGGCGAGCGAACAGAGACAATGCGCTGGCCAGACCCGTGGGAGAAGACAGCGGTCAAGACCACAATACTGGATGATGACGCCGCGGCCAAGAGAGCGGCCGCGCAATCAGCGTGAGTGACGGAAGGCCAGGCAGAATCAGGCTCCGGGGCGTGGTGGACGGACGGATCTCGTACAGATGATGACAAAGTGGGAGCTGCAGCAGGTTGCTTAAACGGAGACAGGTGGACGGTCTTCTGCAGCTACCTCGGAACAGGACAAATGGAGGGGTTCGACGGTGAATTGTGGGCAATCTCATTCCCCTTCTGAAAGTCCGCCACAAAAGTGGAGGCGCTACGAGCACACGGGGTCACCTCAGTGGCAATCATCAGTGATTCGCAGGCAGCAATCAGACGGACAGTGCACGTGGACCCAGGGCAAGGGCAGCAACTAGCAAGAGCAATTGACGAGCATGCCAGGGCCGGGAGCAAGAGACCCGTCCCAATGCCAGGCGTGAAATCACTGACAGCAGGGTCCTATAGACTGAAGAGTGGGCACGCACCAACCGGAACATACCTAAAGCGGTTCGGACACAGAGAGAACGACAATTGCTGGTGGTGCAGAGAAGGAACGCTACAGACGCGGGAGCATCTCCTCCGCGACTGCAGCCGGTGGAAACACCAGCAGAATGCTCTCTGGACGGCGGTAGGAAAGGACACAGGATGGAAAGTGGGCAGATGCCGACATGTGCAGATATCTGAGCAGTTTTCCATGGATATATGCGACCAGGCAGTGATGGACTGCCTGGCAGCCACGGACTTCGGGAAGTTCCCGCCCAGGCAAGCAGAGGAGCCAGGGCTGGAGCAGAACGGACAGGAGGAGCATGAGTCAGGATGCTTGGAGCGGGGCCGATCTCTCTTTTCGTTGATCTCTTTTGTTTTGTGTGGGCTCAATCTCTTTTACTTTTCATTTCATTTGTCAAAAGGGACAATGGGAAGCAGGTGGGAGCTGCGCCATCTAGCCGGCTCGCCCGGAGGCAGAGGGGGTGTCTAGACTCTGTCATACTTTAATTAGACTGAATACAGTATGAATAAACAAACAAAACAAACAATGCTACCAATAATGCATCTCTGGTTAGAGCTCTTGTGGAGGAGCAAGTGCATGGGACATATCACAATGATGCAGGAGAACACCAGCTTCGCTGCGTTGGACATGTTATCAATCTTGCAGTCATGGCCATCTGGTTCGGAGATGTAGATTGTACACTGTCGCAAGATACAGTTATTGTCACCTATGATACAATGGCTGAATGGCGGAGGATAGGACTCTGGGGCAAATCGGACAATATTGCGATATATGTGCTTGCATCTCCACAGCGGCGTCAGGAATTCAAACAACTTGGTGGAACCACAATCCTCCAGAGAGACAATGCTACACGGTGGAATACTGGATATACAATGATCCAGAGCATTATTCGAAACCGGGATGCAGTGAAATCATTCTGTGAACGCCATCCAGACTACTTGGATTCTGATCGCTTATCAGTTGTTGATTGGGAGCATCTGGTCGATGCAGTGAGCATTTTGGAGCCATTCCATGCTGCAACACTACGCATGGAGGGTGACTTCTCTGAGCTGCATAACATTCTAGTTGAACTTGACTTCCTTCGAACAATGTTTACAATGGTGTTACAGAAATACCAGGGCAACCCTCATCTTCATGTCCAAAGGGCTGCAGCAGATGGGACAGTGGTGTTGGACAAGCACCAGGAGTGATACAAAGAGCTCACAGTCTGTGTGGCAGCGGTTGTGTTACACCCTGCATACATAGTCAGAATACTTTGAAGTAGCGGTGGACAAACTTGAATGGACAGAAGATCAATTGCGGGATGCAAAGCTGCATGTGCAAGCACTGTGGCTTACAAAGTACATGACGGTGTCTGCAATCGGAGCATCTGAGGCGGAACGCCATCCTGATACTCCTCCAGCAGCAGCTACGCCATATGCAACCTGGCGTGCTCAGCGGCAGCGGGTTATTATCAGTACTACTCTCTCTCCATCCAATCTACTAATTGATTGAGTTCTAATCAGTGTATAGCTGATGAATATGACCAGTATCTCTCAACTCCAACTGAACCCTCTGTCATTGACCCATTCACCTATTGGCAGTCTCAACATCAGATGTATCCAAATCTTTCATTAATGGCAATTGATATTTTATCCATACCAGCCATGTCTGCTGGAGTTGAGAGACTATTCTCCCAGTGCAAAATTATGCTTACAGACAGGCGAAATAGACTTCAAATTGATTCCCTGCAAGCTGTGGAATGCATCAAGTCATGGGATTCTCTGCAAATTGGGCTTCCACAGGTTGTGGTCACAAAAGCTCAAATGGAAGATGGCAAGGTCGAGCTAGATATTGATCCGGCTGAGGATGACAATATGGACATTACGTAAACGCTGCAAATGAGAATATGGATGTGGAAATCTTGAAAAGACTGAGAAGGAAGGAAGGTACGATTTTGGGAATTATGTAACTAGCTTGAATTGATCAGAAGTAGCTTCGTTGGACTGGTCCAGACCAAGCCCGTCCAGTCCAAGACTGCCAGTCTGTAGTCCAGTCCAGTCCGGCTCTCCTGGTGGACTGGACCGGACCGAGCCCTACCCCAGACCGGGATCATTTGGACTGCTGGAATCATTGACTGGATTCGAGCAGTCATGGAAAAATAAAAGCACAACTCACGTTCCGTAGCATGATAACAGTAGATTAACTGCATGAATTTGCCTTCCGAGTCCATCCAACAGTTCCATTATCTCATTTGGTTTGTATAGTGACTATCCCAATTTCATCCACGCGTCTTTGATCGAATTGCCAGAATATTTCTTTGAGAGAGTACGCTTGTATTTCTCGGTAGTTGTATCAAATTTTCGTAGAAGCGGCTTGCATTGAGATATATGCTCGGTAATAGCTCTGACAGCGGATGGCGGAAATTGGGAGCTGGCGATATGGTTGTGGACCGTATTTAGGAGTTGCTTGAAACAATGGAACTGCAATAAAAGCTCTTTATATTGTGCCGAGGATCCGGTACTTTCGTTGAGAGAAGCACTGATTTTGAAAACAAGCTGTCCGACGGCAAGGAAATCACCGACGCTAAATCCGAACGACATGGCGGTTGTGGTACTTGGTGGAAATCGGTGTGGGGATACCGGATATTAATATTGTGCATGTGAAAAGCACAGTTAGTGCCAAGCAGCCCACGTGCAAGTTTTGTGGTGTCATACCCAATAAATGTAGAGTAATGTGCACTACAAGGTTGTTTGAAAGTAGCTAAGTTGGTCTGAGAAATTTACAAAGTCCGATGCATGATATCATCGATGCATGCTGTGAAAACGCCTTTTGGATCGGCGGCCAATCGCTGATTTACACGCATCCCATAAGTATTCGTGTGAAGCAAACTTCTTCCACCCTTCCGCGACAACGTACCTCGAGTACATTACAGGCGTTTGCAATCCTTTTAAAGGGCGCATACAGTTGTCGCTGTCATTTTTTAGAGACCAAGACGAGTTACGAAGCATTTGTCTTGTGCCCAGACAAGGTGGATATGTGGTGCGCCTGGTGAGCTGCAGCTTCGCAAGCCCGGGCGGCTCATGCGCCATCCATCGACTAGACGAGCTCTGGGAAGCGAGGTACGAGCTGTGTGCGACTGGGCATGAGACAAATGAAGCATGGGAGTCTAGGGAATTTTCTCATACTCGGTGACTTCAAAATTCGGCCGCTAAAACCAGATATAAAGACTAGCTAAATTTTGTAGCTCCACAATATCATCTAGACAAGGTCTAGCTGTCTCATAGCAAGAACCTCAAATGCTCAGGAATGCCCGATAATGTACCTAGAATTCACTCGAACTCGGATGCTTTAGGCTAGCCGCAACAGCGAGTTGTAACTGCAGGTTGCAGGTAGAATGTGGCTACCAGTGCTCTTGTATATATACTTAACTCCCAACACTACTCAACTAATCAATCGATCGCTCATTGTAATATGGTTTCGGAGCCATTGGTATTGCGGGCGAATTTCCCCGCATTAGAAGATCAGAAAATTACACCACCAATATTCTAAGTAATAGTACCAATTTATGACGGCCGAAGAATTATTTGTCTTCACGGCACGGGGCAGACACATCTGGGCCCGGATTGGGGATCTGTTCGGCCCAAACGGAGGTGGCCGCTGTTGCTGCGAAGTTTGCCTCCCAAAGTGACTCCATAAATTCGCCTAGGTGGTTAGTAGCCACTCCACATCGTCACCGACCTCTAAGACTACTTGATACGCGGGGGCTGTCGCGAAATCACCATTCCATCACTCGCAACATAGATATATCACTCGGCTTATGTGACTGCCGGGTGTTGCATATATGGTCTACCTCCCTGAGATACGGCTTATGGGCTTCAGCTGGGCTGATGCATAATCTCCTTAAGATGATGGTCGTTCCAGACTCAGCTGGAGATGCCAGCTGAGTGCGCATGCATGCGTACAAGGCATACTCTGAATGCCGTATATAAGATCGCGAATGTACCTGTACTTTAGAATACAAGGGCTTCTAGCAATCAGTATTTCAACACCGGGTGGTCTCCCAGTCCAAGAAATTCCTGCCTGGAAAGTCATCGTCCGGGATAGTTCCCCCCGCCCGCCTGAAACCGACTTTTAAGATCCCTAGTTAGCATTAGTGAACAGTAGAATTGAAACAATTCATGCTATCTACCGCCTCATGTCGACTGCATATACAGTTACATGATTTCATAGATACGTACGGAGTCTAAGGACCTGTATAAACTGATCAAATCAGGGATGAATCTCTTCAAATATTGTAGAGACATGTATCTCTATCTAGAAGCGCTCTTATCTATATATATTTACTCTCCAGTACGTTGCCCATATATATCTGAGCTCCCGTCAAGCCCATTTGATACTCCCAATTGCCGCAGTGAGCCTCCCAAACGCGGTTCCCATCCTCCCTAGTGTGCTTCCATAGTGCACTTCTCGTCATCCCAAGTGCACTTCGCCAGTGTGCTTCCATAACTTCCTAGTTGGCCTCCCTAGTGCACTCCCCAAGTGCGGTTCCCATCAATCCCGACGCATTTTGCAAGTGTGCTTTCCGTAACTCCTATTTGTGCTTCCCAAGTGCACTTTCTCGTGCTTCCCAGTACGCTTTTCAAGTGCATTCCCTACTAGTGGTAGTGAGAAACTGATTTGCCCACCACGCTGGTGATTCCATTTTTATCTCCAGCCAGCTCAGAGTCACCATGAGCTAGCTTTCAGCCAGCCATGAGTCATCGTCCCTTGCTTGCCTTCCACGAGTCTATCCCAGCCGACTCAATCCAGCTCAATCTCCAGCCTTAAATACCGATAGATTCCATAGTCGCTCAACGAATATTTGACATATTATGTATCCGAGACAGGGAGGTGAATGTGGGTATAGTTATGTCAATTATATGCAGAACACATTGTAATTGGAGTGAAACTGGTAGTCTTAATTGAGCTTGAACGGTAGGGGTTCATGCTTCGGGACAGCTTTAGAATAGATCCGAGTGTATATACAATTCAACCCGGACGTTACAATAGGGCCCAGAACGACGTCACCCGGAATCATCGGTACACCTATTCATATTTTCTCACACTTGCCACCCGCCACTCAACTCGCCACCCCGATCACCCTCTCGGCGGCCTTCCGAGTGTGATGGAATTCGTGGGGAGCCGCCTGGTGCTGTGAGATGTTAAGTGATACATAGTGATGCATGGTGGTACTAGCTGTAAAACGGTGAGAAGCCGAAAGTATTTCGAAGCTGAGCAAGATGTTGATTCTTATACGAAGTTTCGCGGTTGGGCGCTTACGAAAACAAAAACATGAGGGAAAAAACTCTCTTATCACTGCCATATGCTAGGCTCCACTCGGACGAGCTTGTTCGCTGCGGGTATGCAGATTCCCCCGATCAAGCGATCAAGCGATCGAGCGATCATGAATTATGAATCCTAGGAAATATTCTGCTTTATGCATTCCAACAAATAGGTTTACCAATCCTTGGTGTCGATGCATCCACAGTTTGCTGCAGCGCGGGTAGCAGCACTTCCGAATGCTCGGGGGATTCCGGGTTTGGCGGGGTGGAGTCTGAACGTTTGATAGTTCTCCGTGATGCTCTATTCGGTTAGATGTGGCAGGATGGGATCGACTAGATTGGAGCGGGGGAACGTTTAGTCAAGTGTAGTTACAGGCAGACGAGTGAAGAAAGTGAGCGGACGCTTGGCATTTTCGCGACCTTCGGGCAACGTTCAAAAATCGGGCTGGCCCCGTGGCGCAGTGGTATCGCTCCTGAAAGTATAGGCGGGGTATACTGTCACAATGCTATGGGTTCGAATCCTAGTGCCAGCCCCCCGGTGTGAAGGGGACAAAGGGTAGTGGGTGGGGAACATCGCCATTTAACCGGCTTGCCCGGTGGCGGAGGGGATATGGGGCTCTGTCATACTCTAATTAGAGTGCATACAGTATGAATAAACAACAAACAACAACGACGTTCAAAAATCGATTTCTCAACACAACGATGGTCAATTTACTTAAGAATGAAGAGGAAAGTAGTATACACATATAAGAAGCTCTACCATCGTGTAGGACCACCATTTTTGCGAAGGAGGGTAAAGACTATTCTTGCCATGGCATCAATCCACCTATAGATTCACCACCATGGCAGCTCCTCCCACAACCGGTGCGCAACAGCAATGACTTCCTCATGACCATGAGGTCGTACGTCAGGTTCTCTCATTCCTTCTCAGCAGCCTGCATTCCATATAGACCATGAATTGTCAATTGGATACATATCCGGTGAATGGGGTGCCCAATCCGACTGTATCATTGCATTTATAAATCTCCACCTTCGTGTAGATGCAGATGTATGTTAGCTGGCACAATTCTCAATGGAATGTACACAAGTGTTGGACCCTCCCAGTGCTTCATAGAGTGGTAGAACATATGGAACGAAGACTTGATTGACATAGTGAGAGGAGTTCAGTCCAAGTCGGTTGGGATTGATTCTGCACACGGATTCTTGTCGCTGTCATATGGGAAGACCCTCTGTCTGTCCCGTAGATGAGAAGACTGCAAAGAATCGAATTGTTACAAGGTGCCCTTTGAATGTTGGTGCAAGATTGCCATCGTCAAAAGCAGCACCCAGTGGTCATTGCACAGTTGGTTTCTGTGACATTGATCCAGTTGAAAGAAAAACTTCATTCCTGTACATCTTGGTTCTCCACCATTGAACAAAGTTCCATGCATACTGCCAACCCCACTCCTTCTGTTTCAATTGATTAGCTGGTGCCAACCAGGGTTTGAATGTAGATGTACGAACTATTCACTGCCGAGAACGAAGTGTCTACTGATCTAATTCAATGTTGCAATTCAGTCCAAAACCTGCCACGATGTCATGTAAAACTGGATGTGGGTTACACATTACTAATACTTGTAGATATTACTTGTTACAGTCCAATCATCTTTATGGCAGTGCAGAGCGTGGCTGTTTGATGACTGTGTGTTCTTTATTTCACTTATTGAAAATGCGATGAACTGAAGTTTTGTCAACTACCCTTTGCTGTTAGATTTCACAATGGGAATGGCCTTCAAAATCTAGCTGAATTACTCGGATGTGTTCTTGGGGGTTTGGCTCTTGCATCCTATCATCCTGACTGATAGGGATGATTGTGAGTGGAGTGGGAGGGATGGAACAAGTTGGAGGCTTTCACGATTTGCGATGTGAAAGTAGAATGGATTCGCTCACATTGTTCGCTCATCTGTGTTCCAATCTTGTAAACTATGGGTTACTTAGGTACTGTTCGTGTGCCAAGACAAATCATCTAGCAACAAATTTCATGATCTTATGTATTTTGGCAGTCAATACGCATCAGCAAAATGAAAATTTTCTAACTGAACATGGACCCCACGCACCAATCATTCTCCTCATTCTGCACATATAATCGGAGTGTGGTAAAGGCAACTTTCCACCATGCTTTGAAAAATTTGATGATGTGATCCGTTTTCTCAACGTTGCAAAAAAAAATTTCCCCAACGAATTGAGCTAATTTACAGAACTGGATTCTCTCAGGTTGGACCTCTAGATGTTAATTGTTTCGATGGTTTTTTGAACTATTTCATTAATTTCAAGAATATTCTTAAGTATTCAACCTCTTGGGATATTGATTATACAGAAGCTTGCCCAACTCCCATAATACAAATTAATGCACAATGAATAAACTCCTTAGATATCTGCACATTGCTGCAACGATTACTTCAGGCATTGATTTGAATAATTTATGAGTAGATCACATTGAAACCATTCATGTCGATCGTGTTGCTCAGGTACTGGTGCACACGTGCTTGCTGCAGCGTCAACAGACACAGGTGTACAACCCATTTGATAGCACTTATAAGCACAATATAAGATTGGCCAATGACGAAAAGAGGCTAACCACAGCATCCTCCATCGTGCAACGGTTGCATCGGAGGTTGAGATCTCTCATTGACCAGTACCATACCAGCAGTCTCATGTATTGTCCTTGTTGCAACAATCTGAACCAAGCCAAGAATCCCTGTTAATGCTCAAGTCCGCATCCTCTATGATGAAAAGACACTGCGACCATGTGGCAATGCATCCAGCAGTTAGCTGACAGAGGATACCTGGGCTTGTCCCCTTCGAGAGAAGCACTGTATCATTTCTTGGTGGTTTATGTTTTCCTCACCTTCTGTGCCCTGTGAAACGAGATATATAAACTGCCTGCTCGTCCCATCAGTAAGAGGTAACGATAATTGCTACTAGGTTGTACTGCATGCATTATGGATTGTTGAGACGACTGAAATGCTGCTCATGATTGTCAAAGTCTGCGAAGTCAGCATATTTCTTGCAACTTCCAGCAATGTGATTCTGCAGCTTCCCTGTAGGAATTACACACGAGCGAGCCAATTCATCAAGCGTCCTGGTTTCTGTGCGGGAGTACATTATCATGGGAGTGATAGGTGTTTGGGCTACTGGCAGTCCATCGTTGCGAAAATGTGATACAGAGTTTGAATTCAGCTCTCAATACTGAACCACCTCCTTTTAGTCTTTGGTCAGCAATATCTGGATGGTGGCCTCAGGATGATTGTGTTGTCGGTATGCTTGCTTAAGATTTATCATCGCCCTTTGTGGGGGTTCTGTGCAGGCATATAAGATGTTGCCAAGCAGGTGGATATATTCAGAGAAGTGGTGCAGGATACGCATCTTCACAAAGTCGAAGTCTGATTCAACAAAAACATGTTGTGCAATTCCGGACTTGATCCGCGTTTCATCTTTACCAAGGTGACCACACTTTACAGCCAAAGAATGGTTGTTCCATGCGGGGTTACTTTCTGATTCTTCTTGATGGGTGAAAGTGAGGTGCTATTTCAAGGTTTCGGAGACCAGCATTGTAGATTTACATGTGTATAATAGATTGACAGCATCCTTGTGGCAATGAAACTCCTCGAGATAATTCTCCATGTACTTGATCATGGCTTCAGTAATGTACTCGTCCTGTGCCATAAGGTGAAAGTATACTAACTTCTTGACCCACAGCAACGCCTCTGCACAGGGAATCCTTTGGCTCGCTGAAGAGTTTAAAAGAGTCGCCATTGAAACTGGAACAATTAAGCACCTGAGTTCATTCATCTCCTTGACACTGCACTCCATCAGCTGAATATAGGGCATTTTGAATCACAGGAAGCCACGATGTGGAGGCATCATTGCCCAGAGCTGATTGAATCTGTTGATCCTGCAATGTTGTTTGACGAAGGAGGTTTCCCAGCCCATCACATTGTTAAGTATACTGAAATTGAGAGTTCAAGGACATTGGCTACAACACTAGTCATCGGGGAGATGAATTTCGCTTTGCCAAACATACCTTCCAAGGTTCCAATTGTTCCATCTTCGGGATATTGTCTCGCTTCTCATCTTGCTGGCTCATCTCCTTCACTGGTGAGTATCATCTCTTTGATGTATCACAGATAGTCTCCCAATTGCCTCAACAATGAAATCCCTTCTCCAAACCATGATATTAGTGCTCAGTACAGAGAGCAAAGCAGCAACTTGATTGATTCCATGTGTATGATTTCGATGCAGTCAGATATCCATGTCCTGATGACAGGATAACATTGCCTTGTCTGACTGTCCGCACACAGCATGAGGTTTCAAGTGTTGACAAGCACATTGAGAGAAAGAGAAATAATCTTGAAGACTTTCATTCAAACTCCATGATTCTGGATTTGTTGTTCCTTCAAGGCAGTTATTTTTCCATGCTGTTTATTCTCACATTTCGGAAGAACGGGAAGAAGGGTAACAATAATCCTTACAACGTACAAAGGCTTTGATCCAATGGTCGAGTCGATGTTTCCGACATTCAATTATACTGGCCATTCCTTTCTGCCACTGGAATACTTTTGAGATTTGTCTTGTCTGCACTGCGGATTGAAGGCACAATTATAACTCCAACTGGCCCCTGTAGTTATTGAGGAAGTCAAAATCATCATGGTGATGACGAAATTCAACTAATGTATCTGTTTGTTCCACTGCCCGTTCCTTGATATCACATTGGTATAGATATATTCCTCAGCTTCATCGAATTTCTTTCCCAGAGTGTATCACATATGTCCCGAAAATGGAGGCTGTAAGTAACCCACAAAAGTTTTGATGAAACAGAACCAGCGCAATCTGACGACAACAACGATAGCAATTAACAAGGGGATGGCGGCAATCGATTCTAGACATCGAATTGACCCCGGACTGAGCGTCACAGCACCAGCGAGATTGGAGGAGGAAGGCGCGCATAGGAATCCACACAACGGAGTTGGTTGCAATGGAGGCTTGGCAGAAAACGCGACTGACACGGCGCTTCGGCCAACGGGTAAGCGACGACGAGGACTAAGTCCCTTGCCTCACAGAAGTGATGACCAAATTCAGAGTGAGTGGGAGGAGTGAGCTGGATGCGGGAGACGCAGGAAATGGGTGGAACGACACACCTATGAATGTGGCGATGGAGATGGAGACGGTGGCTACACCCATCGCCGTGGAGACAGCGGGTGCAACCATGTTTGCGCCGATCGAGAGAAACGAGAACGGAAAACAGAGAAGGAAGAGCGAGGCCCTCCGGCCCCCAGTGACTTGAAGAACCTCATGGAGCGGACAATACCACACCAGGCACAGGAACTGACCCAGCTGCACCTAACAGTTAGACATCTCGCAAACCTCATGGACGCCAGGGCGGCCTATGAGGAGGCACAGCGCTGGGCAATGATGTTGTTGATGCAAGAGAGAGAGCAGAAGTGGGACACCTGCCATGAGGACAACAAGCTGTGTGGGGCAGACATCATGAACATGATTGTAAAGACCATGAAAGGGGTAGCACAAGGTCAGGAAGAGAGAGAGAGATGAGGAGAAATGACTGTGAGAACGGACGGTGGGGGACTTGAGGCCTCCCGAAGTGCTATCACGACGCGAGAAGAGGGAATAGAGGAACGCCAGTAGCCGCAGCAGCAACCGAAGCCCAAGCCCAAACTGCAGCTCCAACTGCAGCCTAGAACGCAGCCCGCGCCCAAACCAAAGTCAGCGCCCATTTCCGCTTGAAGGTGGGAGTCCATCCCACCCTGAGCCAAGAAACAGAGGTCAACCGTCGGCCCAGGCCCCGTCCCGACGGCTGGATCAAGCCGGGTGGAGAGACGCCTGATACTAAGAAGAGAGGAGAGCATACCGCTCTCCAATAAAATGGGCCAGGAAATCTTGTCAGGAATCAACGGACCGCTCTTCCACCAGAAGTCACCGGCCCACATTAGGATCATGAACGCCAAAAGGAATGCCGAGGGTGCGATTACTGCAATCACGCAGCTGAATGTGACAGCGGAGATGGCTGTACAGTACCACGACATAATCATCACAGAAGCGAGGATGGTCGACAAAGCAGTCGTGGATATCGAAGACGATGAGTCTAGGGAAAGGTTGATGATCCACGCGGTCCCCCTCATATGGCACACAGAGCAGGGTACAGCAGGCCTGAACAAGATGCGAGAAGAATTCGAAGTGGAGAATGAGTGTATAGTGATTTCCACCCAAGTATGGTGGCTGACAATCCCCGGTACCATTAGAGAGAGCAGGCAGAACGGAGAAATTGCCCTGTCGCCGGTAGTTTTCATCGTAAAGGGGAGCAAGAAGGCACAGAGCATAGTCATGGAAGGCATCAAGGCGGTGGGGGTGGGGAACCAAGTCGAAAAATACATGAACGAGGAACCTGATAGCCGTTGTGAGCTCTGCTGTGGTTGGGGCTACATCGAGAGCAAGTGCGGCAGGAAGCCCAAATGTGGCTACTGCTCAGGCCATCACCAGACAAGCAACCACAAGTGCAATGTGGTGAGATGAACTGCAAAGCAGGGATCACTCTGCGGCCACACGCTGGAGAAGTGCCCTAATTGCAAAGGAAATCACATCGCATTCAGCAGCAGGTGCGTGAAGAAGAGGGGAACCTCCAAAGCGGCGCAGCAGAGCAGAAATATAGGGCGAGCAGGACAAGTGTCCACAAGTGCAGCTTGCGACAGGGCACCAGGCTCGAAAAGAGTCGTGCTTGGCCCCAGGCCCCAGGGGGTGGCGGAAGGTGTGGGAGATGAAGAAGAGATGGCGGATGTGGAGGACGAAGAGGAAGAGGCAGCAAGGGAGGCAAGAGACATCACGATGGCCGAGACCGACGTTGCGACTGCGACCCGCACTGCCACCCATACCGAAACTTTGATTGAAACTGAAGCTCTGACTACCAATGATTGGAGTGATCCAGCACAACTGCGCAAGGTCATACAAGTAGACCATTCTGGCGCTGGAGACGGGAGTGGAACCCAGGGCGGACCTAGTGTGCTTGCAAAAGCCACCGAGAGAAAGAGGAGAGATTGGGATTAGCCACTCGACATACAAAATGAGCAAATGAAAAAGAGTTTGCACGGTGATACGGAAGGGGAGTGGCCTGGTGGTTGATGAGTGGACGAATTTGAGCAGAGAGGCCAATGACGATGTTATTGCTACTGACGTCAGGAGACGAGATGAAATGATTACCACGATTGTTGATATTAACCTGGAAAAAGACGGGCAGTCGGGAGTGAGAGAGACACCGGCGCGAAAGTTGAAATGGCAGAGTGTCATTCAGCAGGACAGCACTGTCCACTGAGGAGACTTCAACGCCCACAGCAAAAGATGGGACCCAAGATGCCAAGTGCAGCGGGATAATGCGTTCTGTGATGGCGTGAGTGACGAGAACAGACTGGAGATTGCGAATGACGGCAGGCCCACCCACCATTGGACAAGAGAGGACTAGGAAGGCCAATTGGTCATCGACCTGATGTTGGCAAATTGACCAATAGTGGAGTGGACCATAATGGCCGATGACCACGCCACTGGATCCGGCCATGAGTTTATAGAATGGGAGGTGGGAGTAGACTGGCAGGAGGAGTCGGATCACGGGAGGGTAGTACGGTGGAATGTCGCGGCAATGACGGAGAGTGAGGCAGGAGAAGTGGAGAAGCTATTCATGGAATTAGCAAAGGAGAGACCTCAACTAGATGCAGAGTGTATAGAGGACGAGGTGGAGCAGGAAGCCGCATGGTGTCAGGAGGGAATGAGCAGCGTTCTGGACTCCACTGCAAAGAAGATCAGGATTTGTGGCAGGTGAAAGAGGTGGTGGAACACCGACCTCAAAGAAAGAAGGAGGACGGTCGGGAGAGTGAGAAGCACAAGACGGAATTCGGAGAGGGCTGCTTGGGATCAGGCAGAGCTCCAGAAGTCGATCCGGGAGTCGGAGAGAATGATGTGGGGCGATTACTTGCAGAACATTATGGGAACGAAGGTGTGGAGAGCGGAGTGATACACGAACCCTCGAGTGGGCATGACGTTGGAGGCCTCAACAGACAGAGATGGCAAGCAAGCAAACACAGCATTGGAGAAGGAGGAGATGCTGAGACACAAATGCTTCCCCCAAACGATGGCGACCAGTACTCCGAATTACCTCCCTCGTGAAGCGCACTCAGGTGCATAACTGAGCAAGCAGTCAAGCGAGCCTTTTTTCTCAGTCAGTCAAGAAAGTACCGGGACCAGACAAGCTGTCTTTTGCCGCTATATGGCTGTTCTGGAAGAGGGAGAAAGAGAGGAACGTGTGGTTGACAAGGGCGTCAAATCGCATGGGGAGACACCCAGTGGTATGGAACCGGGATAGCGGCGTGGTGATTCGCAAGCCTGGCAAAGACGACTATACCAAGCTGAAGGCCTACCACTCTATATCACTGCTTAGCTGCATGGGAAAAGTGGTCCAGAAAGTAGCCACGGAGCTGCGGTCAGATGAGGCCAAAAGATGGGGGCTACTGCGCGACGGACAATTCGGAAGCAGGAAAGCACTGTCAGCCATCGATGCAGCGGCCATCATTGGTGACAGAGCTCATGCAGCGTGGACAAACGGCCATGTAACAGGCGTGCTTCTCATGGGCTTTAAGGCAGCCTTCCCGCGTGAGGCAAAGGGAAGACTGGGCAACTTGATGGAAGTCATGGAAATGGACGCAGACCTGATACAATGGACGGAAAGCTCTCAGTCGAAGAGGATGGTGGAGTTGCTAATCGGGGGCCACACCATGGAAAGACACCTAGTGGAGGCAGGGGTCCCGCAGGGCCAACCTGTGTCCCCGATCCACTTTGCGATCTACACCTCAGGACTCATCAAGTGGGTCGAAGAGTATTTATGAGAGGCCCAGGGTCTATCCTTTGTTGAAGACATCGGCTGGGTGCCGAACAGATGCGATGTCAACCATGTCGTCTCGATATATGACAGATGGGCAGCATAGGGCATCGAGTGGGCAACCAGACGAGGGCTACAGTACGAGACTTCAATGACGGAGACGGCGCTGTTCACGCACCGGTGGGGCCACAGGAAACACCTTCAACCAAAACTGGAAGCAAAGATAAGAGTCAGAAACAGGTCCATATGATTCAATGCACAGGCGACACACTGGCTTGGCGTCTGGATGGACGCTCATCTCACGTTTAAGGAGTACCATTACTGATGCATGTCGAAAGCCAGGGCAGCAGAAGCCAGACTCCGAATGCTTACCATGACATACGGCCTTGTGCCTGAGACCTTAAGGGCCGTCTAAGTTGCGTGCGTCCAAGGGGTCGCACTATATGGAAGTGGGCACTGGTGGAACCCCAGGGTAGTAGGCAGGCGAGACGACCTCCAACTCCTCCTCAAACGACAAGCCAGATCCATCCTGGGCATGCTGCGCACGACCCTAAGGGGTGCACAAATGAGAGAATCAGGGCTTACACCGGACCCGGTTCCCTTGGACTCCAGACAACTGCGATCCGCAGAGAAACTAGAAACCACGTGCAGTAGCAAGCGAAAGGAGCTACACAGCAACCCCTCCTCCGGGGCGCCGATATGCAGAGTGGTCTGGAAAGGGCATCAGCATGGCCGGACAACTGAAGGCATGAACTGGCCGGCCATGTGTGCAGACCCAGTTGTCAGGACCACCATACGGGACGACACCGCTGCAGCCAAATGCGCTGCGCAGTGCTCTTCAAGAGAGAAAGAGCCCAAAGTCATAGCAGTGGTCTGGATTTGGTGGACTGATGTATCGCGCTCAGATGATGGCCGAGTGGGAGCTGCAGCGCTGTGTAAACACAGAGATGCATGGAGGTCTCGCCGCAGCTATCTAGGTTCCGGGCGTATGGAAGTGTTCGATGCCAAACTGTGGGAGATTGGGCTCGCGCTTGATGTGGCGATCGACAAGAGAGAAACATTGCAGATGCCTGGAGTGGAGATTGTGGCAGTCTTCAGTGACTCACCGGCTGCATCTCGACGAGGGCCACCCCTGGAGCCGGGCCCTGCGCAGCGACTGGCAAGGCGGATCAACAGAAGGGTGGGAAGTCTCCATGCCCACGTCATTGCAACCGAGATCCACTGGGTTCCGGGACACTCTGGCATCCCCGGAGACCAAGAGGCAGACCATCAGGCCAAGTTGGCCCGAGAAGCAAGCAGAAGCACAGTGATAGAGCGGCCATACACCTCGGCCTCAAACAAGGCTAGACAAATCTCCAAACAATTGTCGGCAGCTATGGTGGCTTGGGTGGCCGACAAGTTCAGCAAGCACTTCCTCTACAGACTTGAGGGCAAGGCGGGGTCCAGAAGACCAATCCTGGTGACAAGCGTAAAGCCGCTCGCCGCCAGGTTCTACTGACTGAAGTCCGGGCACGCGCCCACTCGAGTCTACCTAGAGCGGTTCGGCCACCGTGATGATGACACAAGTTGGTGGTGTGTAGGGACTGTGTCTCAGACGCGGGAGCACCTCTTCCGCCACTGCAGCAGATGGAACGACCAGCAGAACACACTCTGGAAGACAGTGGGACAGGCAACAGGCTGGAATGCGGGCAGATGCCAGCACATGCAGATCTCCGAGCTTTTTACCATAGAAGAGTGCGACCCGGCGGTGACGGACATCTTGGTGGCCTGTGAGGTCAGGATGATTCTGCTGACACCAAGGAGCGGGATGAACCGGGCCCACTGCTTGGGGCTCTGGGGCGGCACCGGCGGCAACGGGGTTACACTATTCCTTCTATCTTTTCCTTTTTGTCTTTCTCTCATCTTTCATCTTTCATTCGTCAGCGGGGACGACAAGTAGCGGGAGGGGAGCTCCGCCATCTAGCTGGCTCGCCCGGAGGCGGAGGGGATATCACGGTCCTGTCATACTCTAATTAGAGTCAACACAGTATGATTATACAGCAACAACAGAATGGAGGCTGTAGCATGACAAACCCACTGCAATCAGTACGATTGAGTTTAAAGAACCGTGTGTAATCTTCATCCCGAAGGTTGTTTGGTTTGGTGCATCGATTTGAAATATCTTTGCCTGATGTCCAAGAGTCGACGCCCATCTTGTAGGATAATGAATTCTATGTTCTGAATAATGTGTCGGATGATGTAAAGTTGCTGATGGTTGGCATCGTCGGGTTCCTGTAAAGCTGTTTGAGTGCAGCTCTGCTCAAGTTGAGGTTGCTGTACCACTATGCTAATCGAAACTCCTCCTGACAAGAAAACGGTGACCATAGAGCTATTGCTTTGTTGAAGAAATTGAAATACTCATTTCTAATTGGCTTTCTGGTTAGCCGGTTGTGCAAGTGTGGAGTATCTTGACTATGAGTAAGATTTGGAGGTTGCTCTGGATCGATACACAGATTCCTGCTGAGGGCTTTGGTATCGCTGGAAGAATCTTGGGAATGGTGATGTAAAGGGTCGCCATGGGGTTCATAAACTAACGGATGTAGAATACTATAATGCTCGATCTCAAAACTGTCATCTGGTTGTTCTTCGACTGATACATAGACTCACCGTTCTTGGTTGTTTCGATGAAGCTGAGTGATTTATGCCATCGGCAAAACTGCAAATCGACTATAGGCTGCGCTACGCTCACACGCACACACCCGCAGCTCATAGCAAGCTTCCCGTGGACCCCTGCGCGACACGCAGCCTATAGTAATCTTTAGTCGATTCGTAGAGATGTGCGCGTGGGCCTATGGAACTATATATGGCTGCCAGCCAGAGATGGATCTATGGTTGACTTTACTGCCTGCTGTTATAGTACTGTACACGCTATCGCTGTGAGTCTGCATGAGAGCCCGCTAGCGATTGAAAGCCTGTTCTAGAGCCTGCTTGACAGCCTGCTTGGGAGAGCCGCGCTTCGGGAGGTGTAGAGTTTTCCATTGGAAGCTTTTGGCCGATGGCAAACTCTGAGTTTGTGGAAGCTTTGGCTAATGGAAGGCTCTAAGTCTGTGGAAGCTTTGGCTAATGGAAGGCTCTAAGTCTGTGGAAGCTTCGATGCTGATGTTGATGTAGCTAATCTACTTGTCTAAGTGCTTCTTGTACTGTAATCACCATCACCAACACCATCACCATTGCTATCATCATTATGGCCATCACCATGGCCATAATCACCATCAGCCCCAGACTGAATGCACACATACGCCCACAATCGATGGGAAGCAGGCAGCAGATTCTGCGGGAGAATCTGAGTCGGAGATCTGCTCTCCCCAAGAACCAATTATCTACCTTTCCTGCTGAATCTAAGGCTGCAATTGTCAACACCATGGCGTTGAGGCATCGTGAGATCTCGTCTCGATGGCCGCGCTGGAGATGAGGTTCAGACTATGATATCGACCGACATCAAGATTTTGGCCGTCCGCCACCCGCTATCCGCCACCTGCCACATGCCACAGGCCACCAGCCTGGAACCTCCCGGTGCTTGGTGTCTGCAACTCAACAAGTCTCTCGATCGAGCATGCAGGAGCATATTCGGGAGGAGTAGAGTTTTCCATTGCAAGCTTTTGGCCGATGGAAAACTCTGAGTTTGTGGAAGCTTTGGCTAATTGAAGGCTCTAGGTCTGTGGAAGCTTTGGCTAGTACAAAGCTCAAAGTCTGTGGAAGCTTTGGCTAGTACAAGGCTCTAAGTCTGTGGAAGCTTTGATGCTAACGTTGACGTAGCCAACCTACTTGTCTAAGTACTCCTGGTACTATGATCACTATCATCAACCCCATCACCATCGCCATCGCCATCGCCATCGCCATCGCCATCGCCATCATCTCCATCAGCCTCAGACCAAATGCGCACACATACGGCCACAATCAATGGGAAGTTGGTACCAGATTCTGCTGGAAAATCTGAATCGGAGATCTGCTCTCCCCAAGGTCGAATTGTCTATCTTTCCTGTGGAATCTAAGGCTGAAATTGTCAACACCATGACCAGGAGGTATCGTGAGATCTCGTCTCGGTGGGCGCGCTAATGATAAGGTTCTGACTATGACATAGACCGACGTCATGATTCGGCCACCATACGCCGCCCGCCATCTGCAGCACACCACATGCCACATGCCGCCCGCGAAACACTGCCCATCACAGGCCACCTGCCTCACGCCTCCCGGTGCCTGGCGCCTGCAACTGACGCCTCCCGCTGCCTGGCTTCTGCAACTCAGCAAGTCTCTGGATCGAGCATGCAGGAGGGTACATGTGAGCATATAGTCAAGTGAGATTGGGAGTGTCTTCCCTCTTGAGAGTGTACTTGGAAGCGTAGAGCCAAGTAGGCTGGGAGTGTACCATCGAGTGCAATTGGAAGTGTACTCGAGAGCTTGCTCGGGAGTGTGCTTGAGAGCTTCTTGAGCGCTGGTTTGGGAGTGTACAGTCAAGCAGGCTGGCTGTGTGCCATCGAGTGCAACTGTGAGCGTCCTTGGGAGCATGCCCGGGTGTGTATTTGAGAACATACTCGGTGTACTTGGGAGCGTCTTGAGAGCTTTCTTGGGAGCGTACAGTCATGCAGGCTGGGAGTGTGTCATCGAGTGCAATTGGGAGTGTACTTGAGAGCGTGCTCGGGAGTTTGCTTGAGAGCTTCTTGAGAGCTTCTTGAGAGCAAGATTGGGAGTGTACAGTCAAGAGGGCTGGCTGTGTACCATCGAGTGCGAGTGGGAGCGTCCTTGGGAGCATGCCCGGGAGTGTACTTCAGAGCGTACTTGGAAGCGTGCAATGAAGTGCATTTGGCAGTTTTATTGAATGCAGCATGATGTATAGTATCAAGCGCCCATAATCGCATGCGTATCATAGTAATCTAGTCAAATTGCAGGCCCATAAGACCTCATAGTGGCACGCGTCAAATATGCTATGAATTACGGGTCCAAAAACAGCTTCTCTATGAGTTACGCGTCGCATAAGGTTATTATTCCCTGTGGCGCCTATGTCGGAGTATGACTTTGAGAAGTGCTGAAACACGTGATGAATGTCCATAATTTGCTATCAAATTTGGATGTAGCAACAATGTTAAGAAACATCGCAAGAGCTTTTTAGATACTCAGAGCATTGCAAGCGGGCTGGTCATCGGAAAAAGCCGAACCTTGTTTTAATGTTTCCACAATGGGATTCTGCCACTCTCGTAGGATTTCTCTCATCCTTCTTTACTGATCAGGAAGGTCTTTCATTGCTGTCTCATATTCGATGCCCTTTTAATCTCGAACAGCAAACCGCATCTGATTTCAGCTCGCTGCGGCAATTGTTTTGCATCCTCACAAGACCCTCACCTGCCCATTGCCCAATTAATGGTTGTCACCTTTTGTATAGTTCGTACCTTACGTGAACAATGCATTCTCCTTATATACCCACCCACCAACCTCATCGTGGGGTACAAGAACATGCAAAAGGACAAACAATCAATATATGACTGCAGAGCATCCTTTTAGTTATCTGTGTTATGAACGTAAGCATTCAGTCAGCGAACCACAGTGCATAGATCATGCTAAGCAAAGTGGTTCCTAGCTGAATTGCAGCCAAGATGATGTCACCTGATCAAGAAAACTTCTTCCAGTGCATATGTTTATTCACTTTGCTTGTCTTCCTGACATTCAATCTCTAGAACCTCCAATACAACCTCCGAACTACGTCTACCGCATTGCATCACCCTTGTTCATAGATTCAACCCTCACAATGCGTGGTTGGAGTAATGAGGATTCAATATCGACCACCGATTCATTGACCACCGTTTAGAACCCAAAATGAAATGCGATGCACTCTGGTTGCAGAAATCAGTCTTCACAGACGCTAATACAATCCAGATGCTCACACTACATGTCCACATGCGGTCTGAGAGTGCCAGTGTTGCAGTTAGCCATTGGTTAGCATAAACCATTGTGATTTGGCAAGATAAGGGTGGCTTTACAACCCAATGGATAGATGATATATTGAGGGAGCACTTCTGGGAGATTACTCAGTCCATCAGCATCATCAACAAGCAAGGCACTGGCCCCGAGCAATGCAATCTCCTATTCAATCACTGTGTTACTCGACTCAATGGTCTGGCATCTAAAAGACCTCTTGGGCAATGGTTCATGCCAGGGATGACAAACCTGGATGGCGAGAAACTCATGGAAGCACTGGGCAAGTTTTGGGAGGTTGGCCTTCGCCAAATTAAGTCTGTTGTCGAGGAAACCTCAACTCTGAAGAGGAAACTCGTGCACGTCGGTGTGTATTTCACCACCCCAATGCTTCTTTTGCGCTTCCCGATAATGTGTAGATATTGATGACTAAGGGGAATCACGCTTGAGTCGCAGGTTTTCGCGGATAAAATAGTGTCGTGACGCCCTGATCTATAGCCTTCTATGGCCATTTAGCTTTACCATCGCCAAAGTCGATCCCGACATTGCTGGGAATAGGGTCAGTGAGAAGAATACTCACCTAATCTGGTGGCACGGGCATGGGGATCATGAATTGACATTTCCGGTAGGTACATCACGTATCGATACAACCATTTTGTCAATTCTGCATGTTGGAGCCCCAGGCCTGCCAGACTCCATCTGGAGACTCGGGGAGTGTTGGGGCTGCTGGGAGGAGCCTGATGAAGATTGTTGCCCACAGGCCGGTAATGTTACCCCAAGCTTCGTTTACAATTCTACTCCCATATTGGTAATAGCACTGAAGCAATGGAAACACCCCCCGCTGTTTTGCGTAGTTCAATGTTGCCAACAAGCCCATTGCACAGGTGGTGCCCAGACGTGTATGTATGATGGCCACCACTATTGTCCTCCGGCTCACATCCTCCCCGTTGCAGACCCGCATATGATCGCTTATATGGGGGAGGAATCGGATGCAACAGCAAAATGTAAATCAGTCTGGAAGGCACATGCAAACCTCCTTGACACTCCTGTAGCCCTCACCGGTGCTCCCAAGTAATTCCAGATGCTCCCAGGCCCCCCTGGAGCTAGGCAAAGTGCCCTCAGACTATGCCAGAGTATTCTCAGTTGCGCCTGAAAGCACCTGCCATTATGGACGTGCATTCAGGATGCTACGAGATTTGACTTATAGAATTGTCAAATTTTGGAACAGCTGAGACCTTGGCGCAGGTCTGCTGGAGACTTATTCCCATATTCTCACAGCAGTGGTTCTTTGGGTTCCATAACTACATAGCATTTCGTGTATCAGAATCGTCTGTTACAGTCAGAAGATTCGCAACATCATACTAGGGCATGTATCATCTATCTAGGTCTCTCTATACATATACATATGGCCAATCTGGCGGCAGACAGTACTGCAGCGCAATTGCAGGAGCACCTGGAGAGGCTGATTGGGTAAATTTGAATATGCACTTGGAGGCCGTGATCGTGTGAATTGGGAGATGGACTTGGAGGCCGCGATCGAGTGAGTGTGGAGATGAACTTGGAGGCCAAGATCGAGTTGAACTCAGAGATGCACTTGGAGGCTGTGATCCAACGGGTTTGGAGATGCATTTGGAGGCTGAAATCAGGTAACTCAGAGATGCACTTGGAGGCTGGGATCGAGCGGGTTTGGAGATGCATTTGGAGGCCGAGATCGAGGAACTCCGAGATGCACTGGGAAGCCGAGGTCAAGTTGAACTCAGAGATGCACTTGGAAGCAGCGATCAAGCGAGTTTGGAGATGGACTTGGAGGCCGAGATTGTGTAACTCAGGGATGCACGTGGAGGCCGTGATCGATCGAGTTTGGAGATTCACTTGGAGGCTGTGATCGTGTGAGGTTGGAGATGCACTTGGAGGCCATCATCAATCGAGATTGGAGGAGTACTTGGAGGTGGTCGATCTGGAGGCGGTAGATCGGGAGGGAGGTGCAACACCAGCTGTGACTCTATTCATTGGTCAACATGTAATCGTGGGAATGTAGAGAGTTGAGTACAATATGGTCTGCCGCGATGAGAGACTGACTGGGAGTGGGAGACAGTCAATCATGAGATGATGCAGTACTCGGTGTATGCTGTACTCGGTGTATGATGTACTCGGTGTATGCTGTACTCGGTGTTAGGTCACGATCATTGCATGTAGAGATGGATAGGGATGACTTTACAACGTGTTCTTAGGTGATGGTAGAGATAGTTGGATCTGAGAGGAGATAGGGGAAATCATCATGAGAAACTGGAACGTAAGAGAATTTCATGTGCGAGTCAATGGAGCCTTCCGGATATGGCAGGTACAACTCCCGATCCGGCAGGTAAAAACACTGGCCCAAGGTCAGCTAAACCTAATCAGGCAACTCGTACCCCTGACTTCTCATATCTGCTGCTATCCTCCATATTGGTTCCCATCTTCATCCCCCATCTCTCTTCCTTTACCATCATTGCAGAACACAAAGTTAAGTCATCCCTCTCTATATCTGCTTGCCATGATCATGAGTTAACACTGAGTACAGCATACACCGAGTACAGCATACACCGAGTACAGCATACACCGAGTACAGCATACACCGAGTACAGCATACACCCAAGATTGTCTGTCATCCCTTCATTCCCACAACCACGAGTTGACTGCTGAATGTAGCTTCAGCTTGCGGCGTGCTTCCCTACAAGATCGACCGCCACCATCCAGCTCTCCGTGAGAGCTCAAAGGTAAAGTCGCCTCATCACATTCCCACGGTTGCGAGTCAACCAACTGATGCTCAGTTGAACATGGCCTCCAAGTGCATCTCCAAACTTGCACAATCACGGTTTCCAAGGGCATCTCTTAGTTCCACGATTGCGGCCTCCAAATGCATCTGCAACCCCCCTCGATCACGGCCTCCGAGTGCATGTTGAAACTCGTTCAATTACACCCTCCAAGTGCATCTCTGAGTTACACTATCTCGGCCTCCAAGCGCATCTCCAAACTTGCTTGATCATGGCCTCCAAGTGCATCTCTGAGTTACAGAATCTCGGCCTCCAATTCCATCTTCAAACTCGCTCGATCATGGCCTCGATGTGCATCTCCAAACTCCATCGATTACAGCCTCCCAGTGCATCTCAGAGTTCACACGATCATGGCCTCCCATTGCATCTCCAAACTCACTTGATCAAGGCCTCCAAGTGCAGCTCAAAGTTCACCTAATAACCGCCACCAAGTGTATCTCTGAGTTCATTCGATCGTCATTTTCAGGTGCACCACAAATAGCTCCTAAGCACCACCTGCAGCCAGTCCAAACATACCGTGTGTAGATGGGTAGCTATATAGATACATAGATACATGGATGAGAAAACAAACTGAATTCAGTAGCTATGATTTCCAGGCGCACCAGCAGCGTTCCCAAAGAAGATGTTGTTCCCTGACTGCTCTACTGTGATTGGAGGTGCTCCCAGACATGTCGCTTGTGCTCCCTGGTCTGTCACCGGCACTCCCAGGTTTGTCAATGGCGCACCTATGTACTCCCAGGCTTGTTGTCGGCTCTCCCAGTTACTCTGAAGGCCGGCAGGAACGCCCTCCTAGGGTCTGATACTCTCCTGAAATTGACGCATCTAACTTTACACTCCATATCCTCTCAGACACTCCTGGAGGCTTCCAGTGACTAAAATACATTTTGCTGATGTGATGGTGAGGAGATGGGGTGCCTGAATCCAAGAAGCATTTAGACCATGAAAACGGGCTTCAGAAAGCTTGAACTCAATCTTCACAGAAAGATTATCAAACCATAGCAATACCTTGAAGTGTTCTGAAACCAAGCTTTCAGTGTCGCAGCCGATTATGAGGAATGTGTGGTTGCTGCTCAGAGTGTGGCTTGGCTATGCGAGCACCATCAGATTATGAATTGTCCCGCTGCAGGCTGATTGGCCAACAGCAATTGCACTACCATCTTTCCTGCGGCAACTTAGTTGTTGTGAGAATGGATTGCCCTGGCTGGCAGGTTGTTGAATGATTTGTGTTGTTGGTGGGTAATTTTCTGGTACTTTGCAGAGTGGACGGATGGGTGATAATTTCGATTGTTTTGTTGACGTTTTGTGTGTCTTTTTGGTCTTTTGCTTATGTTGTTATTTCGTCATTCATCCTCATGCATGAAGGGTTGGGATAGGTGTTCACCATGTTGGGATTATTCATTGAGACTTGTGCTTGTAGGCAAGGCATGATAGAATTGATAGGACTTCGTGTATGGTGATCATGGCATTTATAGTTCTGTATCTTTACAAATCAGAAGTTAGCCCAAAGGATGAGCCAAAAAGAAACAATTTATGGCTTGCGATAAGTATTTTCGTCAAAGGAAGCCAATCAACAACCCTGCGGCATCTTTGTCACCTGCCATTCTCAGTTCTAAGTGTCCCGCAATCCAAATGATGTGAGTGGTGGGTGGTGGGTCCGGCTATGATACAAGAGTCGTTGGTAGAATCAAAAGAGAAATCACCACAATGCTTTTAATCATATCTTCATTTTCTTTCCTTTACCCAACACTGGTGTTAGCAACAGTTCCGGACCGTCACTTCGGGTTCAGGTCCGGGTCCAAAACGAACCGTTGCCAAGCTGGTGGTCCGGGTCGTCAACAAACTCGAACTGCCCACTCGGGTACGGTTCCATCGTAAACTCCCAACCCTGCTCAATTGGGCGGGCTGTCAGCGGTTGGCCTTGCGGGTCCATCTATAGATTCGTATAAGGCTGTTGTATTTGCAGTGTGTTAATAGTATCTTATCAAAATCGCGTTTTCAGCAACCAACAATGTGCTTTTGCTTGTTGAGCAGTGTGCAATATCAATTGATTTGGTATCTGTGTTTCACCTTCAATATATGCTACTTTTGCCCACCAAGGCGGTCATTATACAGTTACGCAAGCAAAGATCCGTGCGATGCCTTGACTACAAAATATGCAAGTCCTAAATCTGTCGACGCTCGTTTGACGCTCATTTTCAGTATGCCGCAGGGCGCACCTCGCTGTTGTCTTTGCCTGTAGAGGCTGCCAACATCCCATACATTGATGTCGACAACCAATCGGAGCATAACTTACCCAGGATGCAACGCTAAAACTCGTTAACGCTCCGTTGATGCCCATTTTTTGGACATAACAGCAATGTCGTCGCTACTGTCTCTGCCTCGAAAGGCAGTCGATAATCTGATTATGGCCTAATGTCGCCGCACAACACTAGGAATTGCTATGATACCACGCCCAAAGTCATTGATGCTCCATTGACGCTCATTGTTAGGACATAGTAGCCATGTTGTGGCAAGAGGTTTTGCCTAGAAAGGCGGCCGATAGAACGATTATAGCGTAATATCGCCGCACAGCCCATGCAATTTCTAAGATGCAAGGCCAATAGTCGTTGACGCTCTGTTGACTCTCATTTTGATGTATTGTCCATTCAACATCTGCTGGTGTCGATAATTGATCTCATCCTGATTTGACTTGATCGGCTGTTAGGCTGCCTGATGGAGACTCAACCCTGTGGCAAAGCCGAGCGGCGTAATAATCTTGCACTGTTCACTCTCACACGACTAACAATGATGTATCATGCCAAAAGATTCATTGCGCCTGGTATACATCCATTTATGAACCGATATTCACGATCTACTTCTTACCATTTTCCTATAATATATCTCTAACTGAAACTCTCGGTCAGGCTACATACAGCTGGTGAACCATTGACGAATTCTGTCCTACTTTTTCTTCCCACCTTTATTTTTCCGCATTTGAACTGCGTTGACCCTCATTAACACATTTTCAGCCTCTCTCTTTGACTTCCCTGTTGGCCGAACCAATCCGGGCACTTTTGGCGCGGCGCTCACATCCTTCAGCTCTGAGCATTCCGGATCCTCAATGCCATTGTTGGGGCCTATATCTGATTCATCGTCTGCTGCACAATCAACTTCGCTGTCATTTTCATTATCCAAGTCGCCATTCGAGTTCAGCCATTGATCGGTGTCCAGAATGCTTTCAGGTGAGCTATCGTCGTTGGTTTCGAATGGATGACGGTTGTTTCTCCAGATTCGGTGGACATTTAAGATCTGAGTTCGTCCTCCAGGGAAGTCCTTTGCAGGCAATGCTGGTGGCAAAGCAGAACTTACTGAGAATTTAAATGCAGCCGCACCATCATGTTGAAAGAGTGACCAGAATGCTTTGACGATCTCTTCAGTGTCCGAAATGTATCCTACGGCAGTCATCTGCTTGTTTTGAGCTCAAGATTCTTTCTGGGTAGCACCTAGGTTTTGGCTGCCCTGCCACATCTCCAAAAAGTTGTGAACCTTGGCCATGCTGTGCAATGTCCTTGCCACCACCACTTTCATCAGTTCCGAGTCGTTTTCTGTGTGTGGGGTATCCAATTCTGGGTCAGTGCGTCGCAAAATCCTGTTATTGGCTCAAGCAAACTGCCTGACAATGACTTTTTCACGAAGGGTCTCGCATGTGGTTTTTGACTGCCTTCATCCAATACCATCTCAGCTAGGGAAAAACTGGGCTCGACTCCGACACGATGTGGTATGATAGAGAAAATGTCGCGAGCCACTTCGGAGAGATCGGCACACTTTGAGTGCGTTTCCTCCTGATGGTGCCACCAATCAGTTATGTCCGCTATCCAAAATGTACTGCTAACTCCATTGGGTCGGAGTTGTAATCATTGAGATTTGGCTTAATTGGTCCCCAGTTGGTTGGTGCTTCGGGAGGCTAATTCAAATAGAGACTGGCGGCGATCAATGAGCGGGGAGCGCAATCGCTTCATCCGGGTGTCGTCTCAGGCACATTTTTAGGCGTTATGTATTCCTCATCATCGCTGGACAGATCATATGCATCAAAGGATGATTGAAAAGACCCTGATGCCGTTGCGGAGGAGACGAGATTGCCACTCAGTACTGTTTTGAGTATATTGACCAGTGCACGTTGATGTTTGGCGCAGTATTCATTCTCCACATACTTCAGAAAGGCCTCTTGGCATTGTGTAGTATACGATGTCTCGTCCTCAGGATTACTATCCATTCACTCATCCCACTCTCTAAATGATCACTAGCTCCGGAACTGATCAAGGATTTGTGCGGCAATCAGAAGCATGCCTGTTATTGGTATTACTTCAGCGTAGTAATTGGAAAGTCTCTGCCGAGCTAACTTCACAGCGAAGGAAAAGTGTTCCTTCCATTGAGTCATCTTCTTGGCCAATGGCCACATCATTCCATCCATGTGATCGAACATGTCATTGTACACTGTGATCACGTGATGCAATGTGACTGTATGCCTCTTCCACATCCAAAGGGTACAATATCGAAATGGCCTCAACACTTCCATGACATACTTGACAATCATCCATTCATCCTGAGTTGTGAATAATGGCCAATTTTCAGTGTATTTTGGGATTTGAAGCCACTCGCGGGTGAATTCCCGTATGCGGTAGGCGCGCTCGAGCAACTCGAGTGTAGAGTTCCAACGTGTCTACACATCCAGAATCGGAAGTACGGCACAGCGGACATTTGCTTTTTGACAGTGAATGAACTCGTTTCGGCGACCAGGTGTCAGCGTAATTAATACAGCAAGCATTCTCTGCTATATGAAGGTCAGCTTCAGGACTTCCAAAATATCATGAAATACGTACTTTCTCAATCATCTTGGCAAAACCTGGTTTCATGGCCGACACCTTCTTGATTCTAGCATTGCCCTCTATTCGAAGTCTTTGACTCTTCCCAATGTCTGTGCTTTCATTCTCTCCAAATTGCTGATCGTGCTCCAGGGCTTCCCAAAACTTGGTGCAGCCTTTCACACCGAGACTGTTCATGACTGCACAAAAAGCCAGCTGAATGACGTGTGCCATGGATGGTATGTGGTTCCTCAATGCCGGCCACTCGATTCCAGAGGCCTCAAGTGTTTATTGCAGCTCCCGTGTCATCAAGTAGTTTGATGCAGCATTATCAGTTGTGATACCAAGCAAGCGGCCGTCGGTAAGCTCAAAATGGTCACGCCCGGTCTTCAAATGTACGGCTAACCTTGCTCCAGTATGTTCGCCCTTGACTTATCATCTTTCATTAGCTTTCGAAACGGGAACCGAACAGGCGATCAACCCCCTCGAAAGCAAGTTGCACTTCACTCAATGCCCAATTTCGATCCATATAGTAAGCAATGACCGAAGTTATGGCTAGTTTGTTCGTTGATGATCATCCGTCCAAAGCAAAACTAACTTTATTTCGTATCGGCAATTGCTTCTTCATTGCATTCACAGTCAGTGCATATTGCCTCCGGCAAATGTTACTAAGAGTGGTAGCGGATGGTAGGACTATGGCGTCACATGATGCCTTATACGACCGTCATAGCCCGAGATTTGATGTAGCGTTCCATTGATCATGTGCCGAAACCAATCGTAACATGAGGTAGCGATTCCACGTGTCTTGGTGAAATTCGGAAGTTTCAAAGTCCCTATCTTCCAATTTGGAATGTTTTGTCTGTCATTTCAGTCAGTATGGATTGAATTGGATATCAAATATCATTTTTCTCGGCACACTTACTGTTGTGATTACGCGACTTCCTTGTCTCTTCAAGATGGCCAATGCTGTTACATCCACCGTCAAACTCATCAATTCAGTGACCTCCGACTCTGTTAATTTGCTTAACTTTGCGATGTAAGCTTTTGCCAGCAAGTGTTTCCCCATTGAACTGGTCCGATGTTCTGATGGAGGGCGAAGAACTTGATGACACAGGATACATATGATGCCAGGGCTGCCAGTCTCCTCAATTCCGCAGTGCAAATAGAATCGCCATGAAGGGGCATGTCTAGAATTGTTCCATGCAATAGGCCGCTTCGAGCCTACATTCATTGAAGCCCACCAAGCATCGAAGATGATTTGCAATGTAAGGTCGCTTAAATCACGAATAAAGACACATTCATTTTTGGAAGAGATCATAACCTCGAGCAATGAGGCGTTCAAAGATTGTGTATCCGACATGGGGGTAGGAATTGGAACGCTGGGTATTCCGACTCGAGCCACTGCCTAAAATAACGATACAGTAACGCAGAATGCCGGTTCCTCAATATTGACTCTACTGCTACAAGGAAAACAATCAGATCAGTAAGACAGTGAATGCATATTTGTGAAGTTGAATACAAGAACAGATTGCAATGACTGACCGCGTGAAACTCCATTTAGGAACAGCATAATGCATTTGATTGCTGTGTAGCGTTCGGAGCGTTGATGCACCGTGGGCGCTCAAATCTAGGAGGCGGAAGTGATATCGTCACTAGCATTGTTGCCCACTAAGGCTGCCGATAGTTTCAATGTGGTTTATCTCCGCTCCATTCCGGTTAGATTATCCAAGATGCCTGCGCACAAATCGTTGGTGCTCTGTTGATGCTCATTTTGGGACATGGTTATGATCTTTTCATAAGCATATTTGCCTAGAAAGGCGCCCGATAGTACGATGATTGATCATCGTGGTCGCATGGCCCATTGATCCTCCAAGATGGAACGCCTCAGATTCTTGACGCTCTGTTGAAGTTTATTTTCAGGGGGCAGGAACCATGTCGGAAACAGCATTTGTGCATAGAAAGACGGCCGACAGTTCCATTATGTGTTAATGTCGCCGCACTGCCACTGGATTTTCCAGGATGCATGGCGAAAAGTCGTTGACGCTCCGTTGATGCTCATTGTTAAGACATAGTAGCGACGTCCTCGCAATCGTTTTTGCCTAGAAAGGCAGCCGATAATCTGATTATGACTTAATGTCGCCGCGCAGCCCTAGAATTTTCTGTGATACAACGCACAAAGTTGTTGACGCGCCGTTGACACTCATTTTTAGGGCATAGTAGCGATGTCGTCGCAACAGTTTTTGCCTGGAATGGCAGCCGATGATCTGATTATGACTTAATGTTGCCACACAGCCCTAGGATTTTCCGTGATATAAGGCCCAAAGTTGTTGACGCTCCATTGACCCTCATCTTTAGGACATAGTTGCGAAATCGGTCGCAACCATTTTTGCATAGAAAGGTGGCTGATAATCTCATTATAGCTTGATGTCCCCGCAAAGCCCTAGGATTTTCCGTGATACAAGGCCGGAAGTTGTTGACCCTCCTTTGACGCTCATTTTGAGGACACAGTAGAAATAACGTCGGAACCATTTTTGGCAAGAAAGACGGCCGATAATCTGATTATAGCTTAATGTTGCCGCACAGCGCTAGGATTTTCCATGCTACAAGGCTCAAAGTTGTTGACACTCCGTTGACGCTCATTTTTAGGACATAGTAGTGATGACGTCGCTACTGTTTTGTCCTAGAAAGTAAGCTGATTATCTGATTATGGTCTAATGTCACCGCAGAACGCTAAGATTTTCAATGATACATGGCCCAAAGTCGTTGACGCTCTGTTGACGCACATTTTTAGGACATAGTAGCGATGTTGTTGCAAGAGATTTGGCCTAGAAAGGCGGCCGATAGCACGATTATGGCGTAACGTCGCCGCACAGCCCATGCAATATTCTACATGCAAGGCCAAAAATCGTTGACGCTCTGTGGACGCTCATTTTTAGGACATACTAGAAATGTTGCCACCAGCATTGTTGGAAAGAAAGGCGGCCGATAGGATGATTATGACGTGCTGTAACCACACAGCCTAATGGCTATGTCATGATGCGATGCCCGCAATTGTTGACGCTCAGTTGACGCTCATTTTTAGGATGTGGCAACGACCAAGTCATTTCCTTTCTTCGCAATAACGCCAACCTATACATTCGCTGATGAAGGATGGGACAATGCAGCCCATTGATTGCTGAATGTGTAAGATTTAACATTGTTGACACTCTGTTGACACACACATTGATCACATCGAAACAGCCTTTGTACACTCAATAATTGTATACAATGAATCATATACACATTTTTGACATCCAATATTGCGTTTATATGTATTATCATTTGCATCCAGGAGTTTTGTTACCTCTCAATTTCTGATCAACTGCTATCTACGCTATCTGAGTGTGAAATGATGGGGCCCTATCACATTCCCGCGCTTTCGGCTGGCAATTGACGCCGTGTAGATGATTTCACTAGTTTTTGGTAAATATAGCTCGACATCCTCACCATTCCTTATCCAGCTCCGTCTCCTCGAGTTCAATGACGTACCACAAGCAATTTCAAATATCTCAACCATGTGCTCCAGGTCTGTGCAGAGAGTTATGCAGTTGGATACGTGGATGGATGTAGCATGACGGTTGTTGTTCAGATCGATTCATCATGCGCACTGACCGCTATTTCCATGACACATATGACATCACTCACTTAACTTTTGTTAGCACATTTCGTCACTAATATTGCTTTTGCTTTGTCACTTATCAGTCTGTCGGAGAATGAACCAGAACATTTTGGCCGTCTTACAGTGCGATTTGGATTCTAGAACTTTCACATGGTGTGTTTGACCCTTGCACATCCACAGACGACTTATCATTTCTCACAATTTGGTCACTGAAATCAAGACAAAGCTGACACATAGCAAAATTGGTAAACAACTTGCTTTTCCCCGCGATCAGACGTCAAAAATTACTGTTTGCAGATCTATTCTTCCGCAGACTCAAGACCCATCACCATCTCTTCGTCGGAATCCGATATCTATATGTTAATTAGCTGGAGGCCATATGCAGGGGTAAAAGCTTACTGGTTCAACTGGCTTCGCTTTTGGCAATTGTGACGAATCGGGCTCCCCAGCAGGCTCACCACTAGGTATGCTCGATTGTGCCTGCGGCTTCACCGGAAATAGCCTGATATGACTACTTCCGGGTCGAGAAGTCCCTAGCAATATTCAGGGGACGATGTCAAGACACCCCTTAAGCTCGGCAAATGTTGTCAGTGGATGCAGCGGAGTATCGTCATTCGTTTGTGGCTGAACAACTGACGGAACCCTCAATTCGGATGTGCCATACAGCATATCTCGTTCACGCAAGTAGTCGGCTACATCCTCCCATCCCGGTTGAATCAATTCGTCAACATTCATCTGCTTCTGCCGAAACCTCTCCATGCGCTGCTTCACCGTTTTAATGATTGTGCCCATCAACCAGCCGGGTTCGTCATCTCCGCTCAGCTTTCCCTGCTCAGTCTCTTCATCATCCTCATCTTCCACATCTTCCCCATCGTCGGAACTTGCAAGATCACACAGACTGTCTCCGATAGCAACCAGCATCTCCTCAAAGGTCATGTCGGGCTTCCTGTATGTCAATCCCGCGAGTTCAGTATGCGTCATATCATCCTGCTCTTGCTTAACCGCTGCCTCCGCCTCTTCAACTCGCTTTCTTGCCCCAGTGGCCTCTCTCTCAACACAATCCTCAATCCATGGCTCTTTCTCTTCATTGCTTAAGAAGTGCGTTTCTCATCGTTTCTCCGCCCCAAGCTTCTTTTTGGATCTCAAGCTGTGCAATGCCCCAAGGGCTCGGACTCTCTCTGCCTCAGAGCCGGTCTTGCCTTGATCCGCTTGATGATGTCGTTGGGTTGACCAATTTGTCGATTTGGCGTTTCTGCCAGCCGGAAGTGACGAAAAGTTCTTTTCCGCAGCATTGACCACTGTTGTTTGCATGGACTGTGTTGTTAGGCGAGATGTTGGATGTTGCAAGTTATGGACAATCTGGAGGCAAGCTGCGTCATTTATGTCAAAGTTGGTTCATTTACTCATCTTGAACAAAGCAAAATCTTCCTCCTGACTGTCAATGAATCAGGAATAGTGACGCTAACCATACAACATGACCTGACTGTTAGCGTCATTTTCATGTAATATCCCGGGGATTATTTGAGACCAACATCAGCAGACTTTCTTTCCATCGAACTACATCCTATTGATGTCACTCGATTAGGCGATACCAGCAGTCGTACACCGCAATTTATCCTTGTTACCAAACAAACAACCTCAGACCGACTTATTGCTAATTGCGGGGCGGTGGGAAACCCATGCAAGTTGCTGCCATACTGAGCAGGGTTCATCGTCAGCATAACAGTCATGTTAGCTGCTACTTATTCCATTCTGACAAGATGCTAACAATATAGTCCTCAGGGCTTCCCACTTCCTCTCGTTATCATCTTCCTCTCCTATTCCACACCAGCACAGCATGGATACACAACCACCCTCACCAGGTGAGAGCGGATTGAATACCGGCCAATTGGCAGGTGCTACATCGAATTCAAAAATTCTCAGGACACAACATGAGCACATACACAAGTTGGTTCACCATGATGCTGCCAATGCAGCCACCAAACATATGACCCAGGATGCACATTAAAAAATCGTCCGCAGGAATGAAAGCAGTAAAAATAGGAAGCAGCATGCAGTAGGAAGTGAGTATATCCATATGGAGGCAAACGGCGGTCAATTAACCGTGTCATGTACAGCAGGTTTCTGTAGAGCAGTACGCAATGAATATATCGCAACCCGTAACGGGAAACCTCAATCGTCGACAAAGGCATTTGTCCGCACAATCCGGGAAATCGAACATCATCATGTTGTCAGATCTGGAATTTCCACAGCTGAATTTCCTGATAAGCTTCTCTGTGATTGGACGAAACAGGTTTTACTCACATCAGAGGAAGCTACGGAACCGTGTATGGCGGAGGTAACAGCCGAATTTCATTGTTAGAAGCAGCAACTAATGTCTTGTAGGTTTTCAACATGTCTGCAACTATGGCAAGGCAAGGAGGTCGGGTACAGCTGGAAAAGTCCGACATGTGCCAGGTGTTGAATATGGCCAAAATGGCCAAAGAAGGCTTTTTGCGCGCCGCAATTGAGGAAACAAAATATCTCACCAAGAAAATATGCGCCCAAGTCCTCGAAGAAAAGACGCGGGGTGTTCAGTTTCCTGGGCACAAAACAGTGAAGGCTGCGATACAAAGGCACCCGGCGATGCTTTATCAAAACCAGACGTCCGGCTGCCTCTCATACAAATATCGCACTGTAAAGAATCCGCAGACACGCTTGACACGCAAAGGAACAGGTGCACCTCCACCAGCCCGACGCAGAGAGCGGATACCAGACCCAACTCCACCTCCACCAGGCACGCCACCTGCCCCAACGAGTAACACTTCCGGAGCTCAACCTGCTGAAGTCGTCAATTTGCAGGCCAGATATACATATTCACATACAGCTCTTAGCTGGGTGGAATTTTTCGAAGATAATGAGGATACCGAGCACGATACCGATTTTGATCTAGATACGCTGACTGATGAAGGTTAGTACACTCTCTCTGGTGTGGAAATGCACCTAACATTCATTTGGAAGACAAGAGCAGCGGATTGAGCGATCCTGCAACTGATGACGAGCATTGACCGAAAGACACGGGATTTTGGAGGTTATTATTATATCTATCTATGTCTCATTAAAGAACAACCTAGTTATCAAGAAGAATGTAAATGAAAATGCAAGAAAGGCAGCCGAAACAATGTGAATGATAAACTGTGCCAAATTCAATGATTACATATTGTGGATACAGCCATGGCAAAATGAGCGTCAACGGAGCATCAACGATTGTTGGTCATGCGTCTTGGGAAATCACACCTCAGATAAGTTGTCGTTAGTCATAAAGGAATTTTTGGCTGCTTTCATAGGCAAAACAGATTGCAATACTCTCCCTGCCCCATCATGAAAATGAGCATCAACGGAGCGTCAACGATTTGTGGTCATGCGTCCTGGGAAATCACATCTCCAATAGGTTGTAGTTAGTTATAAAGGAATTTTTGGCGGCGTTTATAAGCAAAACACATTGCAATACCCTCCCTGCCCCATCATGAAAATGAGCGTCAACAGAGCGTCATTGATATGTGGTCATGCATCCTGGGAAATCACACCTCCGATAGCTTGTAGTCAGTCACAAAGGAACTTTTGGCGGCCTTTATAGGCAAAACAGATAGCAATACCCTCGCTGCCGCATCATGAAAATAAGTGTCAACGGAGCGGCAACGATTTGTGGTCATGAGTCCTGGGAAATCACACCTCCGATAGGTTGTAGGCAGTCCTAAAAGAATTTTTGGCGGCCTTTATTGGGAAACCAGATTGCAATACCCTCCCTGCCCCATAATGAAAATGAGCGTCAACGGAGGGTGAACATGTTTTGGTCATGAGTCCTGGGAAATCACACTTCCGATAGGCTGTAGTCAGTCATAAACGAATTTCTGCCTGCCTTCATAGGCAAAACAGATTGCAATACCCTCCCTGCCCCATCATTAAACTGAGCGTCAACGGAGCGTCAACAATTGTTGGTCAGGTATCATGGGTAATCTGGGGGGCAACAGGTTGCACATTGTCATAAACTGATTATTGGCTGCCTTTATAGGGAAAATTGAAAGTGAAACGCTCCCTGCCCCATCTTCAAAATGAGCGTCCACAGAGTGTCAACGATTGTTCGCTTTCCATCATGGTACATCACCGCTCAATGTGGCGGATATTGTATATGTATTGTTTTGACTGTCATCATATGCTAAAAGGCTCAAGAATACTTATTGGTAGCTCTGTAAACGAAATAAGTTGTCACTGTCCCGGAGAATGTGGCTAGAATATGCCATACATATCTGCCTACAAAGGGTGCCATATCTTTCTTTGTAGATGTATTTGATCAAGCACCACTCATATTACCGAATATGCAAGACCAAATCTTGTTGACGCTCTGTTGACAGTCGGTTGACGCTTATTTTCAGGATGTGGTTGGGCGCGTGAGTAGCTGTGTTTTGCACATCAAGGCGGCTATCACGCTGAAACTGAACTGTGACATACCACTGTCAATACTTTACGATTAACAGTAGCATATGTGAATGGGACCATAAATGTGAAAAACGAAACGCAGAACCGGAGATTCGACCCCACAGGTCTAGACAAACCCGGCGAAACCCAGGTGTTGATGGGTACGGGTCCTGGTTAGGCCCGCCATGAGTCAGTGGGTCGGGTTTTGGCCAGGTCTGGATCCGAACCGACATGGTTTTGCATTCCAAACCTGGATCCGTTGCTAACACTACCCAACACTGAAACTATTTTACAATTCATTCTTTTACATTTCCCTTAGTTGGTCCTTCAATGTTTTCGTCTTTATCATTTGCCGCCTTTGTATATCATGATGTAAGGTCATATATCCGGATATGGCCATGTAGCAGAGTATATGAGAAGACACGGTTGCACACGTGGATGTGGTCATGTAATGCAGAAGTTGATAGCTAAGATTATTGCAGGCGATCTCAGAGAGATCACGAGTCGTCTATATCAGGTGGCGGTTTCCAGGCCCTGTACACATCTCGTCCATTGCAGAGAACCTAATCATGACTGCAATTACATCATCCCCTACTTTAGGATCAGACCTCCTGCGCTGCCACATTCGTATTTATATAAGAGACACCGCACAAAATGAAACAAACCCAATGCGTTCACCTCCGCACGACTTAATAAGTCCCACGACCGATGAGTGCCTTGTGAGCAGCCTCACGGCGGATTCGGTCCACCAGGAAACTCCAACTTCAATTGACTTCTCTCCGGAGGTGGTAAAAACCCTTGCCGATGCCATTTGTACTCGGCCGAGATCTACAAGACGGTAAGCAAAGTTCAACCCCCATGAAACGTCCAATCTCATTCCTCCAGTCCAATGATCATTGAGGCTTCCTTGGATGCTTCCGGTGGAACTCATCAACCAATTCCTGCGCATTCCCGAGATTCTCCGCAGCTTCCCAGCTAGTCCATACATAACTGTAACCCACCCAAAGTACGACATACTGGAGCTTACGGTTGCGCCGCTTTGTGTTGAGGATCTGGTCAACTTCCCATTCGTCAGAGTCTTCAACCACCTTCGGCTGCGGTTCAGATGGCGGCTGGCTGGCGGTAGGGGGTGTATAGCAGTCGAGCAAAGAGACTTGGAGAATGTTGGGCTTCCGGATCGTATACGGAAGGTGTATATTGTAAGCATTCTTATTGATGGCCATACTTACTCTGTGCGGTCCTGTACATTTGAAATCCAACTTCTTTTACAGTCTTGTTATCTGGAAGTGCCGCGTTGGAAGCCAGACCGGATCTCCACTCACGAAAACAACCTCTTTGCCCCCGGAGTATTTTGTCTCATTGGCTTCAGCCGCATGCAAGTCCTTATTGAGGGTTTGGTGAGTCTCCTGCAAGCCAGCTGCGATAGTGTCTGCTTGGATTTCTGACTTCAGGTTGGATGGTTGCTTGGGGCCACGAACTGCATCACTGGATGGTAGTGGAAATTAGCCCGGAACAGAGTCATCCTCGTGGACAACTGTATCGCATTATTGTAAGCAAATTCGGCTAGCGGTAAGAGATAGACACATTTGTCCTGCTCGTAGTTGTTCAAAGCTCCCAGATACTGTTCCGTGGTCTAGTTTTAATGCTCTGTCAGTTCATCCGTCTGTGGGTGGAAGGCTGTCGAGAGCCGATGGTCAGTACTCAAGTGAGACCATACCCGGGTCCAGAATTGTCTTCTGAACTGGGTGCCACGACCTGTAACTATGTTATCTGGTACTCCGCGCCTGGCGATGATTTGTTCAAAGAAGAGCCGGGCGAAATCCGGTGACTTGATATCCTTCCGGCACTGTAAGTCGTTTGCCAACGTTGTCAGTTCGTCTATGATGACCAGAATCTAGGTGTAGCCCGAAGCTGTGTACTCAGGGAAGTCGGTGACGGAGTCCAACGTGACGCCTTTCCTTGGCCGTGATGGTGTCTCCATCGGCATATTGAATCCCCTCCTGGCATGCCGAGGTGCTTTGATTCGGTGGCATACTCAGCACATGCTGACATACTCACGTACACGTGTGTCCATTTCTTGCCAGTAGAAATCCCTAGATCCCAGCTCGGTAGTCTTAAGAGCTCCAAAATGACTGGACTCAGCGATGTCATGGAATAGACTTATCAGGTCTCCACGTAGAGGATCGATTGCTGGAACGTATGTGCTCCCGTCGTAAGTCAAGTCTCCCGCGACAACTTTTCAATGGCTCTCCTCTGTCGCGGTCTCTGTGCCGTCTATCATTGGACAGTCGACAAGCTTCTCTCAGGAGTCAACAGCGAAATGGTCGGAAGCCTGGGCCGCGATAATTGCTCGCATGAGATCGTCGTATGGTTCCACTGAGACAGTTGCCAATAGTTGCGCGACAGGCCTTTCATAGCTGATCTAATACATCAACAACGACCTGAGTTTCCGTCAGAAACACCTGGGTGTTCTGGACGGTTCTGACAGCTCGGACAGGACCTTGTACCCTCTGATGGAGAATTACACGCTACCCGTTGCACACCTACCTCTTGTACGTTTTGGTGACGTATAGGCACCATCAGAACGACACGTGTGTTACATTCTTTGCTTTGGCTGCAGTTATGCTGAAGCCATCTTTTCTCTGGCCGCCGCTTCTTTGAAAATGCTGCTGGTGCACCTGGAAATCATAGCTACTACTTATCGTTCAACGATTTTCAAAACTTATGCCTTCAGTTTGTATTCTCATCTATGTATCTATGTATCTATATAGCTACCTATCTACAAATGGTTCATCTCGACTGGCAGCACGCGGTGATTGTCCTCCGTTACGCCTGTATCTCCGGACACCTGCCGTCGCTTATTAACAATGTACTTAGAGGCTGTGATTGAGTGAGTTGGTAATTGCACTTGGGGGCCGAGATCAAGTGAACCAAGAGATGCACTGGGAGGCCAGGATCGAGTGAACTCAGAAAGGCACCTAGAGGCCGTGATCCTGCGAACTTGGAGGCCGTAATCGAGCGAGTTTGAAGATACACTTGGAGGCCGTGATTGAGCTAGTTTGGAGATGCACTTGGAGGCTGTGATGATGCGAAATTGGGGGCTCTAATCGAGCGAGTGCGGATATACACTTGGAGGCTGTGATCGAGTGAGATTGGACGAGTACTTGGAGGCGGTCGATGGACGGCGCGCCATGTGCTGCGACTCTATTTATCGGTTAGTTAACTTGCAACCGTCGGAATGTGACAAGGTGACTTTACTTTTGAGCTCTTATGGAGAGCTGGCTGATGGCGGTCGATTGTGTAGGGAGGCAAGCCGGAAGCTGATGCAACATTCAATGGTCAACTCGTAATTATGGAAATGAAGGGAAGACAAACAATGTTGGGTGGATGAGGTACTCGGTGTGTTCTGTACTCGGTGTATGCTGTACTCGGTGTATGCTGTACTCGGTGTATGCTGTACTCGGTGTATGTTGTACTCGGTATATGCTGTACTCGGTGTATGCTGTACTCGGTGTATGCTGTACTTGGTGTATGCTGTACTTGGTGTATGCTGTACTTGGTGTATGTTGTACTTGGTGTATGCTGTACAGGTGTCAACTCATGATCATGCCATGGAGAGATAGAGAGAGATGACTTAACTGTGTGTTCTGCGATGATGATCAGCAAAAAACATTTCCGTCCGGGCGGAATGGCTCCGTCAGAGTGGACGCGCTCCGTCAGGGCCGACAGAGACACCGCGGTGGCGGATTACTCTGCGCCCGGCGTCAATACCACGCGTCGCGTTGCACATCGCTGTCTGATCGCAGTTTCACCGTTTCTTCCTCAGTCTCTGCAAGAGCATTCTCAGATGCTCCTGAAAGCACCTGCAGTTATGGAGGTGCATTCGGGACGCTACGAGATTTGACTATTAGGATAGTCAAATTTTGGAGCAGCTGAGACCGCTGCGCAGCTCTGCGGGAGACTTGGTGCCGTATTCTCAAAGCAGTGGTTCTTAGGGTTCCATAAGCACAAGG